>Ga0247722_10000975_pt1 | contig 16366 bp, 15 predicted proteins | sample MSEWelMarce3H_FC_FD_189094 | JGI IMG/M metagenome (GOLD analysis project Ga0247722, IMG submission 189094) | Subsurface sediment microbial communities from gas well in West Virginia, United States - MSEEL Well Study Marcellus 3H_FC | ecosystem: Environmental > Terrestrial > Deep subsurface >... | reverse complement strand
GGCTTGATAAACTAGCAAAAAAACGATTACCCCCTATCACTCACACCGCCTTGCCACTGAGACCCCTGTATGATTCTTAATTTACGCCAACAAGAACTTTTAAAATGGGTGCAAAGAGAAGCGTATGTCAGCGTAGACAAGCTGGCAGAGCACTTTGATGTCACCCAGCAAACCATCCGCCGTGACATTCATCAGCTGGTTGAAAACAAGCTAGTGCAAAAACTGCACGGGGGTGTCAGCACACTCTCCAGCGTAGAAAACGTGGCCTATGCCGCACGCCAAGTGTTGCTAATCGAAGAAAAACAACGCATTGCCGAACAAGTTGCCGCCCACATTCCTAACAACGCCTCTTTATTCATTAATTTAGGCACCACAACAGAGGAAGTAGCCAAAGCATTGCGCCATCATCACGGTCTACATGTGATTACCAATAATTTGAATGTTGCGGCGATGATGTGCACTTATCACGATTGCGAGGTGATTATTGCGGGCGGTATGGTGCGGGGGCGAGATCGTGGTATTACTGGCGAGGCCACCATCGACTTTATTAATCAATTTAAAGTGGATTACGGCATTATCGGCATTTCTAGCATTGAGGCCGATGGCACGCTGCGCGATTTTGATTTTAGAGAGGTACGTACCGCCGAGGCGATAATTAAGCAATCGCGCCACGTGTTTTTGGTGGCCGATCACTCCAAATTTGGCCGCCCAGCTTTGGCACGCCAAGGCCACCTATCCCAAATTACCGCGTTATTTACCGATAAGCCCGTCGATATAGCGATGGAAAACGTGATTAAAGAATCAAAAACCCAACTCTACGTTGCCTCGGCAGAGCCAAATGTCAGCTAGTTTTTATTGATGACTTTTTCATCAAACTTGCAAAACCCATTCAGCTAGAGCGCTCCATAAAACACCCCTCTTGAATTGTGGCTTTACAAGATACCCATCACTTTTTCAAGGGTATCGGGCTTCATATGACACCAAAAAGCAGTCATATTCCTCCGTGCGCCTCGGCAAGACCCAGCGCCAACCCTTTTTCCACTCATGCTAAACACGATTTCAGCCATTTTTTTTAATTAATTTCTCTCACTTTGCATAAATATGCAACAAACAAAAAACACGCCCCAGATCCGCACACCGTTGAAAACACGCGTACTAGTTCTTTTGTAGTCAAAAAAAATTGATTACAAGCTGCGGCATTCCCTAATTTTAATCACCGTTGCAACGATTAAAATCAAAAACAATCAAAAAGTAACATTTATCAGTCAAAGCCAATTTCCTTGCCTTTCGCCCACTCGTCCGCCAGAGATACGGGGGCATTTAAACAACAAGCACACACCGACCGCTCATCGCTTGCCGCACAGTTATAAAGGGGATAAAAGTGAAAGAAAAATACATTTTAGCGCTTGACCAAGGTACAACCAGTTCACGCGCAATTTTGTTTAATCAGGCAGGCGACATCATCTCGATGGCGCAAAAAGAATTCAAACAAATCTATCCCCAGCCGGGCTGGGTTGAACACGACGCACTTGAGATTTGGGTCGGTCAATCTACCGTGGCACACGAAGCCATTACCCGCGCCAATATTGATAGCGCTCAGCTGGCAGGTATCGGCATCACCAACCAACGCGAAACCACCGTGGTGTGGAATCGCGAAACTGGCCTGCCGGTATACAACGCCATTGTTTGGCAAGACCGCCGCACCGCGCATTATTGCGACGAGATCAAGGCCCAAGGCTTAGAAGCCTCCATCCGCAGCAAAACTGGCCTGCCGGTTGATGCTTATTTCTCTGGCAGCAAAATCAAGTGGATTCTAGATAATGTAGAAGGCGCACGCGAGCTGGCCAATGCGGGCAAGCTGGCGTTTGGCACGATAGATAGCTGGCTGATCTGGAACTACACCCACGGCGAAGTACACGTGACCGATGTATCGAATGCTTCCCGCACCATGCTATTTAACATCCAAACCCTAGCTTGGGATAAAGACCTATTGGAGTTGATGGATATCCCCGCCAGCATGCAGCCAGAAGTCCGCTCTTCCAGTGAAATTTACGGCTACACCCATGAATCCACACTAGGCAGCCGCGTGCCTTTATCTGGCATCGCAGGCGATCAACAAGCGGCGCTATTTGGTCAGCAATGCACCCGCCCCGGCATGGTTAAAAACACCTACGGTACGGGCTGCTTTATGATGATGAACACCGGTGTCACCCCGATTATTTCTAACAACAACCTAATCACCACCATCGCTTGGCAAATTGGCGGCCGTGTGGAATACGCATTAGAAGGCAGTATTTTTATTGGCGGCGCAGTGGTGCAATGGCTGCGTGACGGCCTTGGCATGATCAGCAAATCATCCGAAGTTAATGAACTGGCGGGCCAAGTCAGTGATAGCGATGGCGTGTATTTAGTACCTGCATTCGCGGGGCTTGGTGCGCCACATTGGAATCAAGACGCTCGCGGCTCTCTGTTTGGAGCAACACTGGGCACTCAATCCGCTCATATCGCGCGCGCTGCGCTAGATAGCATTGCCTACCAAACCGCTGACGTCCTGAAAGCAATGGAAGCCGATGCAGGCATTAGCATTCCAGAATTACGCGTCGACGGTGGTGCCAGCGTCAACCCACTGTTAATGCAATTTCAAGCCGACATTTTGGGCACAGACGTGATTCGCCCAAAAATCACCGAAACCACCGCACTAGGCGCGGCTTACCTAGCCGGCCTTGCCGTGGGTTACTGGAAAAGCATTGACGATGTACAAAGCCAGTGGCAATTAGACAAGCGTTTTAGCGCCGAAATGCCAACAGAAAAAGCCGAGCAATACCTAAAAGGCTGGCATCGCGCGGTTGAAGCAACCAAAACTTGGGCCAATCACGAAGCGATTTAATCTACTTATTCGAGCTCTGCCCTGCGGGCAAGATACTAAGGATATGCAAAATGACTCCATTAATTGCCGAGTTTATTGGCACCGCTCTACTCGTTTTATTAGGCAACGGCGTCGTGGCCAATGTACTACTGAATAAAACCAAAGGGCAAAACAGCGGCTTAATCGTGATTGCCTTTGGTTGGGCGATGGCCGTGTTTATTGGTGTATTTAGCGTTGCAGCCATTAGCGGCGCACACTTAAACCCAGCCGTAACGATTGCCTTAGCGGTAGCGGGCAAGTTTGCTTGGAACGATGTAACGGGTTATATCATCGCGCAAATGTTAGGCGGCATGGCCGGTGCATTGGTGATGTGGCTAATGTACCGCAAGCATTTTGAAAGCACCGAAGACAGCGATCTAAAACTAGCCGTATTTTGCACCGGCCCAGCCATTCGCAGCCTACCGGGTAATTTAGTTTCTGAAATCGTCGCGACATTTGTCTTGGTATTTGCGATTTTAAGCATGGTTTCACCAAAAATGTCCCTCGGTGCGATGGATGCCCTGCCCGTTGCCTTATTGGTGCTGGGAATTGGTGTATCACTCGGCGGAACAACGGGCTATGCCATGAGCCCAGCCCGTGATTTAGGCCCACGTATCATGCACGCGCTACTGCCTATTTCCGGAAAAAGAAACAGCGACTGGGGCTACGCATGGGTGCCTGTAGTGGGCTCAATCACCGGTGCGGTACTTGCTGCACTGGCTCACGGTATTCACTAAATTTTCCAGCCAGCTGCTTGGCTGGCCCACTCCTCGCTTAAGCAATGTGGCTTTCATGACAAATGAACAAGGAGCGCTCAAATGTTTAAATTTTTAAAGCCCGCCCCCCATATCTCACGTATGGATGAAGAAAAAATCGATAGCAGCTATAAAAGGCTGCGCTGGCAACTCTTCCTCGGCATTTTCTTGGGGTACGCCGGTTATTACTTGGTACGTAAAAACTTCTCACTTGCCATGCCTTATTTAGTTGAGCAGGGGTTTTCTCGTGGCGATTTAGGCGTTGCCATGTCTGGCGTAGCCATTGCTTACGGGGTGTCTAAATTCCTGATGGGCGCGGTTTCTGATCGCTCTAATCCCCGCGTCTTTTTATGTTTGGGCTTGCTTCTTTCTGCGGCTATTTTTCTCTTTATGGGTTTTGTGCCGTGGGCTACGTCTAGTGTCACCATTATGTTTGTCCTGCTGTTTTTGAATGGTTGGGTACAAGGCATGGGCTGGCCGCCGTGTGGGCGCACCATGGTGCACTGGTGGAGCCAAAAAGAACGCGGCTCGGTCGTTTCGGTATGGAATTGCGCACATAACGTGGGCGGCGGCATGATCGGCCCGCTGTTTATTTTAGGCATGGGCTGGTTCAACGATTGGCGCTCGGCATTTTATGTGCCTGCTGCGGCTGCCATCGCCATTGCCGTATTGGTTTTTGTTGTGATGCGTGATACACCACAATCTTGCGGCCTACCTCCGGTTGAAGAATATAAAAACGACTATCCAAAAGATTACAACGCTGAACATGAAGTTGAGCTGAATGCCAAAGAGATTTTTAAAAAATACATCCTGCCTAATAAACTGCTCTGGTATATCGCCTTTGCGAATGTATTTGTCTATTTACTTCGCTACGGCGTATTAGACTGGGCTCCAACTTACTTAAAAGAAGCCAAGCAGTTTTCAGTAGATAAATCATCATGGGCATACTTTCTGTTTGAATGGGCAGGCATTCCAGGTACGCTACTTTGCGGCTGGATGTCCGATAAAGTATTTAAAGGTAACCGCGGTGCAACCGGCCTGTTCTTTATGGGTTTAGTCACCGTAGCCACCATTGTTTACTGGCTAAACCCAGCGGGCAACCCAACAGTTGATATGCTCGCCCTGATTGCCATTGGCTTCTTTATCTATGGCCCAGTCATGCTCATTGGCCTGCATGCTTTAGAGCTAGCCCCCAAAAAAGCAGCGGGAACAGCCGCTGGATTCACCGGTCTATTTGGCTACCTTGGCGGATCGGTAGCAGCCAGCGCAGTAGTTGGCTACACAGTGGATCATTTTGGTTGGGATGGCGGCTTTATGCTGCTGATCGGCTCATGTGTCGCAGCCATGGTTTTACTGGCACTGACTATGTTGAACGACACACCCGCCAACAAAACCAAACGTGAAGAGAAAATGCTCAAACCAACATTGGCTAGCGCCAGCGCCTAACAAACTGTGAGGAAAACGAATGCCGCACCCTAGAAAGTGCGGCATTTTTTATGGGGACAATCCTTGGATGGCTCATTGAGTGAAAGCAAGCATCCCACTCTTGGCGAGCGGAGCCGTATATTTTTTGCCTCCCTGCTGGCAACCAAACTGATGTAATCCATAACCTGAGAATGCGCCTTAAGCGCTCGCCAAATAGACTTATGCACGCGAGTGCATCAGCCTACATTGAGCCCTTTATTTATGCCAAGCAACTTGATAAGACTGAGCAGGATTAGTAGAAGCCTGAGCGTCTCTCATGTTTTCTTCATGCGCATTAACAATGGCCATATAGATGGCAATGTGCACCAAAGCAACAATAAACAAAACAAGTAAATGTGAAGTGAGCCGCATGATTTTTACTCCATTACACTGTGTTGACAATGACAATGTAATAGGCAAAAGCAGGGTTGAGTAGGTGTAAGCGACAAGATGTAAAAGCTGTGGAATCAAGCGCGAAAAACGCGACCCGAAGTGCTATATAGAAGGGAAAAGCCGAGCAAATAGCTCGGCTTTTGAGTTTATTTGAGTTGCTACTTATGCAGTAAAACGCCCACATAACGGCCTACACCTTCTGCTACCGTTAAGAAATCTTCATCGTAGCCAGACTCCCTCAATAGCGTGGTGTCCGCCTCAGTAAAACTCTGGTACTTACCCTTTAAAGCATCAGGAAATTCGATATATTCCAGCACGCCCTGGGTCACCATTTCTTCTAAAGTTAACGCTGCTTTACCTTCATGCACACGGCAAGTATTCACCACGGCCAATGCCACATCATTAAATGGCTGGGATTTACCTGTACCTAGATTATAAATGCCGCATATTTCTGGATTATCCATAAACCATAAATTGGCTTTCACCACGTCTTCAACCGAAATAAAATCACGGGTATGGCCACCATTGGCATAACCAGCGTATTCGCCAAATAATTTAACCTTACCGCTCTCTTTATATTGATTAAAGTGATGAAACGCCACCGAAGCCATACGGCCTTTATGCTGTTCACGCGGGCCGTAAACATTGAAGTATCTAAAACCAACAGCCTGCGCAGTTAACTCATTCATCCGCTGGCGTAATACTTGATCGAATAGCAATTTAGAATAACCATATACATTCAATGGCGCTTCGCAATCAGGCGTTTCAATAAAGCCATGATCGCCATTACCATAAGTTGCTGCGCTAGAAGCGTATAAAAACTGTACTTCCTCAATCTGACACCAATCGAACAAGGCTAGCGTATATTGATAGTTATTATCCATCATATACTTGCCATTATGCTCCATTGTGTCCGAGCACGCCCCTTGGTGGAAAATAGCGGTGATTTCGCCGTCATAATGGCCATCACTTAAATCCGCAATAAAATCTTCTTTATCGGCATAGTGGCTAATTTGGCAATCCACTAAGTTTTTAAATTGATCGGGCAGGCTTAAATCATCCACCGCAATAATATCGGTTTCACCACGAGCATTCAGACCCTTAATAATATTTGAGCCAATAAACCCTGCGGCTCCGGTAACTACAATCGCCATTTCATATTCCTTTTTTAAATATAATGTGTCGTATATATATTGGTGCGTGGGCATAAATGCGTACCCACCCTACATTTAATCTTTGCCAATTCGTGTACTCAACGCCAAGAATAGCCATGCCCCATGCGGCATCCATTGTTCTGTCCAGCGCCAGCTATTTGCCATGGTGGCAAGCTCTGATGTTTTAAAATCAATGTCGCTTTGATCATCCAATCCACTGGTAATGCCATTACATACGCCGCCTGGCGCATTATAAAAGCCCACTTCGTAACGTGGATTATTACGCCCCCAGCCCTGCAGCATGCAGACATCAAAGGGGTTTGCCCCTAAGATCCAATCCAAACAAGCTTGCTCGTATTGCGCCAATTGTGTGACTAGGGGCAATTCTGTAAAAAATACACGCTGCGCCCTTGCTGCCGCAGCAGCAATCGAGCCTAAACGGGCATTCTCACCTTGCCACCAATAACCTGTACCATTATCGTGTGGAATAAAAAACTGCGCTTGTCCAATATTCCCTTGTTTTACAAATTGCCGTGGATAGCCAAAAGGGTTATTCACGCTGTTAAAGGTAATAGCGAACTCAAACTGGTAAGCCAACCGTAGTGCTTCTCTAATGCGCCCAACTAAGGGCGAAGATGGAACGACTTCGATAAAACGCATCAAGGCAATATAAGGCAGCCCCGCTTCGGCGGCATGAAAGTAGCTACGCTCGCCAATTGCATCGGCTTTAAACCACCCTTCTACCGTTTGTCGTTCCAACAGATTTAAAACCCGCCGTGCAGCGGCGTCTGCGTAGCAAGCGCTGCCGCTTTCAGAAAGTAACTCGCAAGCAGCAAGCAAGGCACAGTAATCGTCAATTATATTTTCTGTGCCATCACTTAAGTACTCGATATTGTGCTGCTCAAGATGGTAAAAGCCCAACTCGGCGGCTTGCAGATATTGCTCACGGGTAAATTCACCGTCGCGGTGCAGCGCAGAAGCCCGCGCTAGCGCCGCAATCGCCATGCCGCCACCTTGGCGAAATGCAGCTTGGTAACTATCAAACTTCTCGCCTGTTTGCATTTTATACTCGCAAATATCACGGCTATTTTCGTCTTTAGACCACTGATCAAACACCGTCATATAAAAATAGCCCGCTGGGTCTTGCATACGCAGCAGGTAATCTGCACCGTGCAGCGCCTCATCGACGATTCTTTCGTTAAACCATTTGGATTGCGGCGGCAATTGTGCGTGACCATCAATCAAATTCCACACTACCTGGGGCGTTTGTTGTGGATTCATAAAGTTAGCGTAAGACAAATGGCTTAAATATTTAGAGCAGTCTCCCGAAGCATCGTACCAGCCTCCATGCACATCACGGCGCTCTTCCCCTCCCCATTTTGGACGGATTTTATCGGCTTGGTCATACAGCCCCGTGCAGCGCTGGCCTTTGATGTAATGCACAAGATCAGACAGAATCTGCTCAGAAAATAGGCGCTTTGCTATGGCAAACGTGGCGGACACGAATGGCGGGCTTATCTCATCAACAAGTAGAAAGTACTCACCCTCAACCGCTAATTCAGAAAAATCAGCGATCCAATAGTGCCAAGCTCCCGCCCCCCAATTATCCACTCCACCGCTTTTTTGTAATTCCCCAGCAAACACCAGTTCGCGCGATCCAGCAAGGTAGATACTGAAACGGCGAGCTATTAAATCAGCAGGCGCATCAATAATGGCTTTTTTTTGCCCTACCAATTCAAAACCAAGATGATTTAAAAGTATTTTCATTTTTTTATCACTCTCATTTTTGACGCTTAAATAGCATTAGAATTCAGCCAGTTTCGTACTGACACTAGCAGCCGTCCGACAGGCTGCTAGTGTCTGTTGACGTTTCATTCGCCATTACGCTGAGCCGGAAAACGGCCAGGCACAAGGCATGTGACGAAGGCAATAACGGGTTATTGTCGAGGAGCATAACGCAGTGAATGAAACGTCAACAGAACCTAGAACTGAGGCACGATTTTCGCAGCACCTAAAATAGTGCAGCACCGGCTCAATCAGCCCAAAGCTGCGGATGGCAAGGGCATAACATTGATCCATCAATGAGACATTTTTGTTAAAAATAAAGAGGAAGCGTAGCTTGGAGCCAAGTAATGGCTTAATTTTTTATTTCCCAATCAATCGCACTTTTACCCTGCGCGATTAAATACTGATTAGCCGTGGAGAAATGCCCATTACCAATAAACCCTCGATATACCGATAGTGGCGATGGGTGAGCGGAGCATAAGATGCAATGCTGGCTACTATCGATGAGCGCTTGTTTTTTTTGTGCGTAAGCACCCCATAGCATAAACACCAAATGCGGGTAGCGCTCTGCCAGCGATTTGATCAATGCATCGCTTAAACCTTCCCAGCCCTGCTTCGCATGCGATGCGGCTCGATCCGCCTCCACCGTTAATACACAGTTCAAGAGCAAAACACCCTGCTGCGCCCAGCTTTCTAGGTTGCCATGCTGTGGTGGGCTGTGCCCCAAATCTCGCGCAATTTCTTTAAAAATATTGACTAAGGATGGCGGCGTTTTTACGCCAATAGGCACCGAAAAACTCAAACCATGCGCCTCCCCAGCGCCGTGATAAGGATCTTGCCCCAAGATCACTACTTTAACGTCCTCAGGCGCGACGCTATTGAGCGCCGCAAACCAAAGAGGCCGCGGTGGATAGACGGTTTTTCCGGCAGCAAGCTCTGCCGCTAAAAACGCATTCAGCTGCTGCCATTTAGCACTGACCAACACCTCACCCGCCAAATCCTGCCATTTATCCGGCAAACGCATCATGCGGCGGCTCCGCGTTCCGAATGCACGATGCGACGGTGATTTCTAAAGACGGTGCGCTCAAACCAATCGCGCAAGGCTTCTTCTTTTAACTGCAAGCGAGCAGTGATGGCATAGCCTTGCCCACCCACTGCACATGAAATAATTTCAGCAGGTAATTGCAAGGGAAAAGGAAAGATGCGCGAAAGGCTTAGCGTCAGCGCGCCATGAGCGCCCATCGGCAAAGCCGTTGCATCCAGCCAAGAAATCGTTTCCAAAGCAATAACAGCGTCTTTAGCCGGAGGCAAATCTTGGCTTAGGTGCTTGGCAGTCCAAAGCAACATCAAATCCAGCTTGGCATGTAACGCCTCTTGAGCATGATTACGCTCGTCGCTGCTGGCTTCAAACTCAGCCAGCACGGCCAGATAGCGAGTGGCCTCAAATGTGCTTTGCTGCAAAGTGGCATGCCAAGCTAGCGGCAAGTGAGCAAAAAAATGTACGCCATCAGGAATAGGAAGCTGACTCATAAAATTTCAACCCAAATGTTGTTTTACAAATTATAACGCGGCAATCTTGCCATTTTGTTAGCTTATTTGCATCAAACGTTAACAGTTCCTTGCAAAAGAGCCTATAAAAACATGAGCAATATTGACTTGGAACTGATGTTATGCGCCACTTCGCACTGTTTTTGTGTTTGATCTTTTCTTCCGCTCAGGGCAATGAGCCTAGCCACGCCGCGCCAAGCAAAGCAGAGAGTAAGCCTAGTCATGAGCCCCCCAAAACCAGCCATGAAGCAGTGGCTAAAGAAGCACCAAAGGCCAGCGCTGCAGAGCCGCCAGCCCGCGAAATACTTACCCCCCCCGTTCATGCCGCTCCCCCACTAGGTAGGCATGGCATCCCCAATCCAAGTGTTAGCCATGCCCCAAAAAAACGATCAAGCCATGCCCCCGCTCATGGTACGGCCCATGCATCCTCGCGACATGCAGGCGGGCACTGGGCCTATGAAGGAAGTACAGGACCAGAAAACTGGGGAGGGATGAGCCCCTCTTTTTCCCTATGCAAAGAAGGTCGTGAGCAATCCCCTATTAATATTACGACAAGCTATGCGCAAGAAATGGAGAAGATAAAATTTAACTATGGCATGACTAAGATTACGGTGGTTAACAACGGCCACACCATCCAGCTAAACATTGATCCAGGTAGTTTTATTGAAGCCCTAGGGACTAAATATCAACTCTTACAGTTCCACTTTCATACCCCAAGTGAAGAAGCCATCGGTGGGATTCGCTACCCGATGGTCGCCCACTTGGTACACAAAAGTGAAGACGGCAAGCTTGCCGTAGTCGCTGCGCTGATTCAGCAAGGCGGGCAAGACAATCCTTTAGTCGAAGCGCTGTGGGACAAAATGCCAAGCGAGCATAATGAGACCCGCACATTTGATAAGCTTACTTATAGCCCCGCTGCATTGCTGCCCCTCGATCAATGTTTTTATACTTTTATGGGTTCACTCACCACCCCGCCTTGCTCTGAAGGTGTACGCTGGCTAGTGATGAAAAACCCTTTGAGTATTTCAGCCCGTCAAATTGCCCGATTTAGAAAAGAATTCCCAATGAACGCCCGCCCAATTCAATCGATTAATGCTCGAAATGTGATGGAAGGAATGTAGTTACTCTGCAGGCTTGAGAAATACGTTGCCAAAGAAACGCACACAAGTCACGAGCAGATGTGGCACTACGACCTCATAAAAAAACCTAAGCATTACATTAGGTGTTTTATATGCTTAGGGCTTTTTGTGAGTTAACAATGCAGTTATATAACAACCCTTAAGCTAGGCTTACCTGCCTTTGCCGCTCGTAGCAAAGGATCGCAGCAGCAGCAGCCACATTAAGCGACTCAATCTTTCCCCCCATAGGGATGGTTAGCCGTAAGTTGGCGACCTCCTGCATGGCAGCTGAAACCCCAGCCCCTTCTGAACCAAGCACCAAGGCTAAATTTTGTGCAAGATGAACAGTGTAAGGCGGCACAGCCTGCTCTAGCACCGTTACCGCGACCGCGCCGTTAAAATCAGCGGCAAAGGCAGGCAAGGCAATGTGCTCAAGCATATCCAAAACAAAATGCGCCCCCATGCCTGCACGCAATACTTTGGGCGACCAAATATCCGCACATTCATCCGCAAGCAGCACTTGATCTACGCCAAAGGCGGCCGCGGTACGCAAGATGGTGCCCACATTACCTGGATCTTGCACGCCATCTAGCAACAGGCAAAAGCCCTCTTTCCTTGCGGCCATTGCTACAGGAATGGCATACAGCCCCATAATACCTGTGGTGCTAGGTAAATCACTTAATTCGGCAAACAAGGCTTCATCTAACACGATTTGCGCCACAGCAAACCGTTGCAATAAGGATTGCACTTCAGGGTTTTCTAAGGCAGCGGGGGTTACAATAATTTTTTCAAGCTGACCACCCACATCAGCCAATGCCAACAATAAATGAGTGCCATCCAACAGGGTTTGTCGGGTTTTACGCCGCTCTTTGCGGCTTGTAGCCAGTTTTAAAAGCGTTTTAAAAAAGAGATTTTGACGTGAAGAAATAAGAAGCATAGATAACCTAAGACTAAATCATCGTGACTGTGCAGGATGATGAGATAAAGCACGGCTAGTAAGCAAGCCAATTTGTTTAAAGTGCTGGTAGTGGGTTTCAACGATGCTATCGCCACCCTGCCGATCGGCATAGATAATCCCTACTGCCTTGTCCCCAACAAAAATAGACATGGCGCAAAAATCATTATTACCAACCTGTTCACGAAAACCAACGGGCAGCATCGGCGCTAGCGTTGCGGCATTGCCAAGGTTAAACCAAATGCTTTGTTGTTTAAGCATGAGCCGCGTCAACAAATGCGGCTCATCCAACTTGATATGCAGCTGGCGAGCTGGGTCTGTCGCATCGATGCCATGGGCAAAACGTGCTTTAATCGCGTTTTCGCCCGCCACAAGGAGTGCAAATAAAATCCGCTGCATACCCAGCCCTTCAGCAAGCGCACGCACCGCCAAAGTCATAATTTGATTGGCCGGTGCACCTTGAGCACCAGCCGAATGCAAGGCTTGCATTCGTTCCGCAAGAATATCTTTTTCAACTTTTATCTCAGCAACGACGGGAGTTGCCATCGCAGGTGTAGCTGTAACAGGTAGAGGCCACTCACCTGGTAACATCGGCAACCAACGTGCAGCAGGCCAGCCTTGTTTTTGTGGCTCATTACGTGCGTAAACCAGCATCAAGCGATTAGTACGCTGCCAAACGTCATCCACACTGGTATTTAACACATCCGCCATCTGCTGCAATAAGCCCCTCGCCTCTGCTTGCCACCAGCCTCGATCAAGCAAGCTAGCCACGCGCAAAGTAGCATGCTGTAACACTTGCCGCGGCAAGGCATCCACTGATGGCTCTGCTAGCAAAATACTTAAGGCAGGGGGCAATGACCACGCCGCGAATAATGCAGAGGCGTGATCTCGTCCAGGTGGGGCAGCTGCATCTGTATCATGCGCAATAAGCTCTAGCATCTCAGGGATGCGGCTGAGCAAGGCAGAGATAAAAATTTCATCCAAATGCGCGTCATAGCGCTCACCACCAAACTCACGCGCCATTTTAGCCATAAAGCGACTATCGCCAATCAGCTTATGAATTCGGGCGATGCTGCGCGGATGGGCTTGTAATACATCCTCTAAAATAGGCATTTTCATAAAATGCTCTATAAATGGCGCAATACCCATCAGCATCACAATGCCATTGATAGTGGTGATATCCGCAGATAAGCTATTTTTTTGCCGCTGATTAATATAGCGCAGCGCTTGCGCAGTCAGTAAAGGATCCTTTAAAACAATATCCGCCAAATCTGAAGGGTGGAGCCGATCTGCACGACGCAAAGCCACCTGCAATTGCTCTTTGCTAGATTGCAAAATAGGCAAGCCACGACGCGCCCAATAGGCAAGCCATGCAACATTACTTTTTGCAGTAGTTTGAGCTAGATTTTCCATACTAAAAGTCGGCTGCCTTTCCAGTCTCCAATATTACAGACGCGCTGTGGAGGCACATTGGGAATATCAAAGCTATTGCTAATTAATAGGCTGCCAGGACGCATTTCTTTTTGCGCTTTTTCCCATAACAAACCCATTGGCTCAGGGGATAAATAAGCATAAACCACATCGTATTCTGCTAAATCGGCAGCAAAAGCATCACCATGTTGCCAGCCAGCTGCGCTATTGGCTAAACGAATTCTACCCAGCAACCAAGGCAGCCAAGCAAACTCAATCCCATCGGCTTGCACATCGGGCCTATAGCGCATAAACCAAACTAATACTGTTCCCGTACCCGCGCCAATATCCAGTAAGCGTGCACCTTGTGGCACTTGCTCGGCCAGCTGTTCTAAGGCTTGGCTATTACTCAAATATAACGGCACACGGTTGCGTAATACGCCACCAAAAACCATCCAACACAATAGAAATGCTGCCAAATACCAGCGGGGGTCAATTGAAAAACTAATCGCCAGCAAGATAAACAAGGGAAATGCAGTGTGAATTAGACACCACCATTTTCTATCATGCCAACGCATTGCCGCAAAAGTAGAAAAAGCCCCCGCAATAAGTGCCCAATATAAGGCGGGCAACCGCAAAAAAAATACGCATACTGAAGCACCTAATATTGCACCTAATTGAATCAGTGCAAAACGAGCGGCCTGCGTCATTTACTCGGCTTTGGAATGGTGGCAATAGGCTCGGCTTTTTCTTCTTGGCCTTTACCCGCCTGCTCACGAATATTATCTTCTGCATCGTGATTCAAAACCACGATGCTGATTCGACGATTAATAGGGTTATAAATATTGCCCGTGTCTAGCGGCACAACGTCACCATAACCATTGACGCGCAATATTTTATTATCAGGCAGACCGCCAGCTACTAATTCACGGCGCGACGAATTGGCACGATCAGCAGAGAGCTCCCAATTGCTATAACCATTATCGCCACCAGCAAATTTAGATGAATCAGTATGCCCAGATAAAGACACCGAATTAGGCACTTCATTCAGAAACTGGGCAATTTCTTGCAACATGCCACGACTAAAGGATTCAAGCTCTGAGCTGCCCGATTTAAACATCGGCCGATTTTGCTCATCCACAATTTGAATTCTTAAGCCTTCTGACACCATATCTAGCTTCAATTGATCTTTAAACTTAGCCAAAGCAGAGTTTTCTTTGACTTTGCTATCAATCAACGCTTCAATTTTTTGTTTTAATTCGGAGAGGCGCTTTTTATCTTTAGTGGATTCACTAACCACATCGCCCTTCTTAACTTGCCCTGCTTGCTGGGTAAGATCATTGCCACCCCCTTTAATCAAAGACGTAGCATCCCCTGCACCATCTCCCCCCGACATCGACACTTTCAATGGGTTGGCAAAATAGCTGGTAATCCCTTTCATGGTTCCTTTGGATACCGAACCCAGCAACCACATCAATAAGAAAAACGCCATCATTGCCGTTACAAAGTCGGCATAGGCAATTTTCCAAGCGCCGCCATGATGGCCATGCCCACCTTTTTTGATGCGTTTTACAACTATGGGGCGTTGTGAATCATCGCTCATTTTGCACTCAACCTATCTGTGATTACTTACCTTTAGCACTCTTAACATGCTCTTCCAATTCTTTAAAACTAGGACGCTCGTGAATACTTAATGCTTTACGGCCAAATTCAACCGCAACTTGCGGCGCATAGCCATTCAAACTCGCCAGCAAAGTCACTTTTACCGCTTGAAAAGCAATGCTAGTGGCAGCCCCCTGCTTCTCTAGCACGGTTGCCAATGGGCCAAAAAAGCCATAAGCCAGCCAAATCCCCATAAAGGTACCCACCAAAGCGGCACCAATCAATTCACCCAAGGCAGGTGGAGGTAAGTGTAAAGAACCCATCACGTGAACCACCCCCATAACCGCCGCCACAATACCGAACGCAGGCAGACCATCGGCAAGTTTGGTTACCGCATCTACGGCCACATGCGCATCGGCGTGGTGCGCCTCTAGCTCTACATCCATTAAGTTTTCAATTTCCATAGAATTAAGATTACCCCCCACCATTAAGCGTAGGTAATCACACAGAAATTCGGTTAAGTGGTGATCGTGTGAAACGGAAGCATATTTGGAAATAATCGGGCTGGAATGGGGATCTTCAATGTCAGTTTCGATCGACATTAAACCTTCTTTACGCACTTTTGAGAGAATCTCAAACATCATGGCAAAGAGATCCATATAAAACGGCTTGTTATATGGTGAGCTTTTAAACATAAGAGGCAAAGCCGCAATCGTAGACTTCATCCCCTTAGCGCCTTGCGCTGCAATCATCGCGCCAATCGCACCGCCGAAAATAATAATCAACTCGGAGGGTTGCCAGAATGTCCCCAAGTGCCCGCCGTGTGCTGCGTAAGCGCCCAGAATACAAACACACATGAAAATATAGCCAATAATGACGAACATGCGTCAGCTTCCCTGTGATGACTTAATAAAATAACTTACTTAAGATGCATATTAGAATATTGATTAGTGCGCTACAACCAATGAGATGGATTAAAACGAAATGAATGAAATTTAATCGATTTTTACCAAAGTGTAGCTTGTGCGCTGGCCTTTATAACCGGACCAAAGCTTTTTCTATGTACGGGGCAAGGGCCAAGGCGTTTTAGCGCCTCTAAATGCTGTGCGGTGGGGTAACCCTTGTGCTGGGCAAAGCCATAACCGGGATATAAAGCCTCAAGGGATTCAATCTCTCGATCACGGCTCACTTTGGCTAAAATTGAAGCAGCAGAGATACACGCCTCCAGCGCGTCCCCCCCCACAATAGCCCGCCCCGCCACGGTTAACCCCTTAGGC
>Ga0247722_10000974_pt1 | contig 16381 bp, 17 predicted proteins | sample MSEWelMarce3H_FC_FD_189094 | JGI IMG/M metagenome (GOLD analysis project Ga0247722, IMG submission 189094) | Subsurface sediment microbial communities from gas well in West Virginia, United States - MSEEL Well Study Marcellus 3H_FC | ecosystem: Environmental > Terrestrial > Deep subsurface >... | reverse complement strand
CCGTAATCCCGCCACATTTTATCAACCAATTTGGGGCGCCAAATCTCGGGTCCAAATTAGACATCCAACCCTCGGCCGAATCAAACGCCAAATTAGACATCCAACCCTCGGCTGCATCAAACGCCAAATACAAATAATATAAAAAGTATTCGAACATTTTATATTACACAAAAAAAATACCTAATGAGGGGCTCGAACCCTCGACCACGTGATTAAAAGTCACGCACTCTACCGACTGAGTTAATCAGGTACCCGGTGCCTTGCACATATCATAATATACAATTATCTTTATACCGATTTTTTATATATTATTTGTTGTTTGGTCAAACCACACTTATACATGCGAGAAAAGGTGTAAGACATACATTAAAATTAAAAAAAAATGAACCAAAATAAAATCCCAGACATAATCACAGACATCCCACATAAACAATGGAAACCCTTTCTTTAGACGACATCATGGAATACATGACGCAATCGTATCCAACCATATATAAATACTTACTAAGCATACCCGACGATCAAGACATCGACAATAATGCGCCTATTTCATTTCACGTCGTCGTGAGAAATTCAATCATACTATTCCTAGCCTTGCGCCGAAAATTGGGGTGGGAAATATGGAAAGAAGACATGAACATGCCATACTGCGAGGAAAGCATCGACATCCTACACAACACGCCCAATCTAGATATCGTACACACATTCACCATCAACCAAATACACACACTTCTGCGACACGCCACCGGATTGCTCGCATACATCGCCTTAGAACGATTGCCAAATATTTTCATAGAAGATGAACACCTATCCAAACAAGAAGCCAGCACAGCCAGACTAGGGTTCTTGAAAGCCATTCTCAAATACAGATACAAAACCAACGAAGATTTCGACCTCGTACATGAGCCAATTACAGCAGAAGCATAACATCGGCCGCACGCCAATTTGTCACTCATTTCTCGACCACCCATACACCCCGTATACACCATACACGACATACGACATTTACATCGCACTTCAGCCCTTTATTTTTACCTTCAGTAATATTTGGGGGAGAGATGGGGGTTAGGGTTAGGGTTGCCCAGTACACCAAAAATATCCACCAACCAGTTATTTTCTTTTTCTCTCGCAAGATAAAAAGATAAAGTAAAATAGAAGAATACAATATTGTAATTATACGATATTTTATAGTAAATACCAGGACCGGTTCATGGATCTATATTTGACCCCGATTAACCCTTTTACATTTCAAACTCCAGGTGCTTTTCAAAAAAATTGATACATTCAAATAAAAGGTATAAACCAGCACAACTAATTCCACCGAAATGTCCTTACCTATAATTATAAATATTGAAACGTTTGATTACCCCGAATATTGGATGGGATATAGAATTATAATGAGTGATACTAGAAAGAATATTACATGTAAAATAGAAAACGCGCGCAACTGTTGTGAAAAGTGGGGTATACATACAAAATCCAATTTGAATGAATTTATTGGCGCGGAATACTATTCTATTAATATATGCAAAAAAAATAGAAAAAATTACGAAGAAATGTGTATGGTAGATATAATTGTCACTACAAATAGAGGAACTATTACTTTACAGTTATATAACGAACATAATGGCTATTATTCACATGATGTATTTATACAAAGCGAAAAAGGTATAAAAAATATTAAATTATGATAACCCCGATGTATTCCCAGATCCATATAATCGTTAATAAATTAAATTTCTTTTTCTCTCGCAAGATAAAAAGATAAAGTAAAATAGAAGAGTAAAATATTGTAATTATACGATATTTTATAGTAAATATAAGGATCATTTCACAATTTTCGTTTTATTAGCAAGATATTGCACAATTTTATGAATATGTGCGGGATTAATATCGAACATGGCAATGGATATTTTAATGAGAAGATCATTCTTGATATGCCCACTTTCCTTGCATCCAGGATACAGCGATTTCCACGAATTAAACGCAGCAATTTGATTGGAACAATGTTTAATGCGATTAATAGTTCTAGTTAAAATCGTCAGTGTATGATCCCGTTCCCAAATATTATTCGCATTCTTGATATAAAAAATATTCCGTTTTTCATCGGAACACCAGATAGGACTATAATGCACATCTAGCTTAGACAATGCATTGGAAAATAATCTAATTGTGCTATCCACACACCCATAATTTCCAAGATAATCAATATCGTCAATAGACCATATTACAGAATGCACAAAATCATCTATATTAATGGCGCCGGCACAAGTGACATTTAAAAAATCATTGATATTAAATCGAGCAGGAGGGGGAGGCTTGACGGGTACCATATTTTTTAATTCTTGTGTAATCAGCTTAGTAATTAATTCAGTACCAAGGCCAAGACCAAGGCCAAGGCCAGTACCAAGACCAGTACCAAGGCCAGTACCAAGGCCAAGACCAAGACCAAGTCCATTACACTCCGACCCAAACTTCTTGCGGTGTTTCCATAACCCCTGTCGATTCTTATATTTTTTCCCACACACCCCACAAGTGTGAGACACGCCACCATACAACGTTCTGCACATATGTTTATTGGTATTTAAATGCTTATTATAATCGCGTTTATTATTGGTTTTAAAGATACATGTTTCGCAATTATACATACATATTATTTATATGACAGATAAAATTCTTAAATACTTTTATTTGTTCATTATTTTTTCATATAATACGACGATGCCTACTCCTCCCAAAAAACAGGCAACCAAAAAAAACAAGCAAGCAAAAAAAAACAAGCAACCAAAAAAAACAAGCAAGCAAAACAAAGCAAAACAACACAAGCAAGCAAAATAACACAATCAAATCAAAACAACGCATCAGCAATCCTTCTCTTTTTATCTTGTATAGATGAAATATATACATCCATAGGTTTTTTACTACTATTCTCCAAATCATCTACGTCGTCTGATTCAGAACAAGAAACATTTTTATAAAAGCAACACATACTAAATCTAAACACATCAACCGGCTTAGTTTGACCGATGCGATGACACCGAGCAATAGCCTGATCTTCAATAGCCGGATTCCAATGAGGACTAACAAAATACACCTCATTATATTTATCCTGCATGTTAAGCCCCTCACACCCAGTTTGAATTTGCATAACAATTGCATCATACGAACCAGCTAATTTCTCCGCCCTAGCGCTCTTTCCATCGCGTCCATCAAAAGACGTAACTCGCGACATTCCTCCAGCAATCAATCGGTCAACAATTTCATCAATTTCATTTCTAAACCGACAGAATATAATTTTACCAGGACCGTTATAACGACATCGATCATATCTCCCCAAAACCACCTGTACAACCCTATCTATCTTGCTCGAATGTACAACAGCATCATGCATATTCAGTTTATCATTCGTGGACTGATAATTGGACGTATTGATCAAACTCGGTAAAACGCACGACTTCAATGCCATCGTAAACATCGATATTTTGCAATCAGACGTAAGAATAGAATGATGAATATTTTCGGACAACATCATTTCATTTTTATTCGTCCATTGCACAGGTATATCGTGAATAGTTAACTGTGGTAACACAATACCGACATCAGCCTTACTGCGTTTAAGAATAGGGACATTCGTCTTATCATCCATACGCAAAATGGTGCACAAGTTAGTAAAATCGCGCCTACGATTCTGCACAGGGGTCCCACTAACCAACCATCTAATTTCAGCTTTCAGAGTAAGACATCCGTTAAATCTCCGACCCTTATTCCGAAGATGATGTGCTTCATCGAAAACAATTCTGGACCAGTCAACGCGTTGAAGTGGGCTATTCAATCGAACCGCCATATTGTACGTTGTAATGACAATGGGATGGTTACGCGTAGAAGTCAACTCAAATGCGGCGGCCGTATCAGGATTAATTGTCGTTCCGTGGTAAATAAACGCTTTATGCCCGGTAGTTCTATAAATTTCATTGGCCCATTGATCCATGAGAATGGGTGGAACAATAATCAACGTTTTAGGAAGAAAGTTTACAATAAACAAGCCAATCATCATTATTGTTTTTCCAAGCCCCATTTCATCGGCAATGAACCCGCCCTTATCAATGCCAACGCCTTGTTCGATTTCATTTGCCCACACAATTCCATCTAATTGGTGTTGTTTAAAATCCACGCCAGATTTATCCAAAAACCATTGATACTTCGTACGTACCGAAGAATCATTAACACAATGTTGCGACATATTACATAAACTCTATTAGTTGTGATACATGAATAAGTTTTCAAACAAATCAATTTTTTTGAAAACGGGGTAATACTGTAAGCAGTACCCTAAAATAATATTATACCCTATCCCCCTACCCCACCTGTAACAACAGAATTACCGCCTTCAATACCATAAAAAAGTAGCAGTCAAACCTATCCCCAGTCCCTAAAAAAATTGAAATACTTTTTAATCCAAAAATAAAAAGTATATTCTAAACAAGCAACCATATGTAATATGTCGAGACAGCAGAAGCAGCAAACAACCACCCAACAAAAGGTAAGAAAATGTACCGTATGTTTTGATGCGGGGAAACCCGAATCAGAATATTCGTCGCATTGGGTAAAGGATAATATGGGAATAGTGTGTTGTCCAACATTGATGACACAGCCATGTAGATATTGTGATAAAGTGGGACATACAGTAAAATTTTGCCAAGAACTCATTAAAGAAACCGAAAAAAACCAAAAAATGGAGCGCAAGCGAAAGGCGGCAGAAGCATTCAATACAGCAAAACCAACACCAAAATCAGAAAAAACAAACACAAAAAAAGCAAACAAATGGGCGGCATTTGAGGATGATAGCGATGAAGATAAGGAAGAGGAAGAAGATGTCGTGGTTACAACAACAAAATCATGGGCATCAATAGTAGCAACAACCATGCCATCAATCAAGGCAGCAATCAGTACACAGCAAACCATGACGCCAATCACTACACACGTATCAGTACAAAAATCGGCGGTCGTCTCATCGACCAATCCATTTTCCAAATTTGCTAACAGTGATAGCCGACCCAAGGTATTTGCATCGTCGTTGTCGTGGGCGGATATCATGGATTCGGACGACGAGGAGGAGTGTTATGCGTAAAATCGACCAAACATCAAAACCATAAAAAACATAAAACATCAAACCCATAAAAAACATAAAACATCAACCCCATAAAAAACATAAAACATCAAAATCATAAAAAACATAAAACCATAAAAAACATAAAAATCCTCTGGATTTTTTTTATTGCCTCATCAACAATATTGCCTTAAAAATAAAAATATCAATATAACATATATGCCAAAAAAAACCAGACGAAATAATAAACGACGAATCCGAAGAGGGGGTGTTACAGAACGTGAAAGTCGTCGGGGTAATAAATCCGCACATATTGTCAAGTATAACAAATCAAAAGAAAAGTTTGTGATGAGACTTAATGAGTATAAAGAATTAATTATGACATTCTTTCATCAATATATGCCAGGGCAACTAGGAGATACTGAAATAAAATCCATTTTAGACAACATTATATTAGAAATTAATTATACTATTGCTGAAGTTAGAGCCATGAAATATATATCACCCTCAGAATTTACAGAAATACAGAATCGTCTAGTTGAAAAAATTGACAACAAAATGAGCGAACATAGACGGGTTTTAGGAGAACGACTTCAATATATTAGATATATTCACCCAGCACAAGTAGAGAGTAAATATCCTGGTCTTAATATACATGCGGTTCATGCTAATTATGAAAAAGAACGAGCAAAAACCAACATGTAATTTAGACAGACCCCTTTTTATTTTATTTGATTATAATATAAAATAAAATGCAACTTGATCTTATCGTGGTATTATTCGTTTTTATAATATCGGTATTTATATTCTATAAATTTAAATTATACAACTACGAAAAACACAAATCCGCAATCCAACTTCTCATCGGTCTAAACGTCATTTTCACGGTATATGTGTTATATAAAAGTCTTCAAATTCATTCGGAAGATGTGGCGAATAATGATTCCGTTTTTTTCGACAAATTAATGACCGGGATAGTAGAATCACCCTCCCACATTTTCGTGAAATATCCAAAAATGAAATATTACTACGATGAAATATATAATGAAGATGGTTGTTCGACAATATACGCAGAAAATCGAGACGAATATTTGGAGCAAATCATTACATACAACATATTAGATAAATGTTCTCAATTTACCGAATATTATTATGGTCACGTCGACATACCATCCTATTCAGATAAAATAAAAATATATAACGTAAAAGTACTTAAATTAATGAACCAACATTTTAAATCACCTGCATTCAAGAAATATACAATAATGTATTTAAATGATTTGGCTGGACCGATACCGATGAAATGGTTTAAAGAATTTTATAACATTGTTCCGTCGGATATGCAAAACACGCGAATTGCACAAGCCCAGAATAACAATACAATTATACAAGGAGAATAATGGTACAAATAATAATAGCAATACAAATCAAACACGCGATAAATCCAAGTACAACGGAATACGCATAATAGCGTAATCTATTTTCTTTATACCCAGAATCGCCATTATCGTCAACATATTTAACATACACAACTTCTTCTGTCATATTATCGTGATATACCAAAACTAATTATAAACAATCCAATTTCAATTTTTATTATTATCACCAACCATCTCCTTCATGCGTTCAATTTCGGCACTCTGCGTTTGAACAATTTGATTAGCTAAACGCCGAACATTATAATCGTGCGTTTTTTTCAATATATCTTCACTGGTAAGAATTGCCATGGAATGATGTTCAATCATTTCATTAAGATATTGTATATCATCAATACCGTATTGATATCTATACAAAAAGATAAACAGGCCTAGTAATATAGCGACCAATAAATAATGCTGCATTCGTATAGTATTATGTCGCATATCGTGCATAATTATATCAACCAATACCATAAATAACGACATGATAATAGAGATGTAAAATTTACCAACACTGTTTCTAATATTGACGTAAGAATTAGACATTATAAGACCCATGATATAATACTGAATTATGAAACTTGAAATGAACATGAATATCATTGTATCTGTAAAATATAACCAGAATAAAAAAAATTGAAATACTTTATCAAACAAAAGACAACCGATAACAACTGTGATAATGCAAGATAAAAATCAAGAATTAAAAGACCTGAATATGATTGCCACAACTATAGTAGGTATTAGAATTTGTGGAATAATGGCGGTAGCAGTAGGATTTATGGGAATAATGTTGTATAGAGGTGCCGATTTATGGAGGTACTTAAACTCCTCCGCATTTTGGAATAATGGATATTATGTTCTTATTTATACATTCATGACTATATTTCTGGTATGTGCCGTCACGACAATCAATATATTGACAACTGAATTGGACGATATTTTGAGGCAACGACTTAAACAGAATAAAGAACGCCATACTCAGCAACAACAACAACAAGAGAAGCAGGAATAATAAAATCAAAATCTTTACCTTACATTAGACCATTAAAATAGACCCCATTACATTATTAACCTTTACATTTTTATTTTTTATCTGAAAAAAATTGAAATACTATCTCATCCGTCAGAGTCATACAAAACAAATCAATCATGGAATATTGCAATCAAGACGAGAATATTATAATGGGTATGGACGATGCAACCGGTAAGCCAACAAATTATTATTGGTATAAAGACACATGTTACGCAGACCAATTCCCCAAAGAATGGGCATTCTTTCATCTCCCCAAAACCGGCCCAGAATGCGAGGAATGTATTAATTCTGGAACATGGTGCGGAGTAATGATTGGATATTGCCGAGAGTGTGCGAAACTATATGGCGGAGAAAGAGGTCAAGGAATCGAGTCAGTTGTAGAATGGAGAAAAGTAGGCAAATCCGAATTATTGGAAGAAGAACTTCGCCGATATTATTACAAACAGAACAACAACAAATTATACAGAAAGCTGGAAAAATCCGACAATAAATTAACATGTAAACGCGACTCATTGGGAGGGGTGACTAAAATGAAACTAGCTCAATTAGAAAAACGTAGAGAGATAAGACAGAATGCAATCAAAAAACAATTAAAAAAAAGCATTGACATTGAACTTCGCATTTACGCGGATTTGCAGGCAAATGAAGTGGACCGGTTACAGACAAATAAAAAAGAAATAGCATTATTAGAAAAATCAATTTCGATGTTGGAGTTGTCCATTGGAGGATATTATAGTAAATACTGGAATGGAGAACGATTGACGCCGTTAGGTGAAGAACAAATTCATCGAACGACAAGAAAGATGCTGGAATTGCGTAATAAAAAACGTAGGATAGAAGAAGTTACCCGTCCAGAAAACGAATTGAAGCGAATTGAGGATTATATTAAATGTCTGAATAGAGGCGACCTTTTACCGCCTACCACAATCGAAGAAGAAAATAAATGCACTACAAAATCCAGTCGATATTCTGCATATAATAATGCAATTGGGGTAAATGAAGCAGATATCGACGAATTAACCCATGAAATAAATACTCTTAGACGCGAATTGGGACAATATGGGCGCGAAATCTATATAGAAGTAATAGATGACTACACCACAGAATATGATGACGAAAGCGATTTGTAATAATACAATACAATTCAATTACATCAATACAATTCAATCACATCAATACAATTACTATTTTTATTTCCGCGTCTTATTCTGAGTCTTATTCTGAGTCCTAGTCCGAGTCTTATTTCCTACTCGAGTTCTGGCCCTAGTTTTGTGCACAGATCTGTCCCTAATTAACATAAATGCATAAATATCCCGTTTTTGTGCTATTATCATATCCACCGTATCTTGAAAATACGACCTAAACTGCCCCCGCATTTTATGTAATTCATCAATACACATCCAACGTATTTCAGACTTTTCAAATATTTTACTCTTTTTAATGACTTCGGGATCAAGATGCTTATGAATAAACTTCGAATTGTTATTATAATAATGAGGCAACGCCGGGTCATATTTTACCGGTAACAAATGCATTCTATATTTATTATTATTGAAATCTATATTATACGTCCCTCGTTTTATCATAGCAGCCAACTCTTCTTCTGATCCTAAAAATCCAGTTAATTCTTCCGTTCCTTCACGAATAGCACATTCTAAAAACGTTTCATTTCCATCTTGTCCTCCACCAATATCAGAAAACCCGGGAGTATCTGCGTATTTATTTTCTTTTCCAAATAAAAAATACAATTTACCATTACGTATAGCTGTAGGTAATATTCCTGCACCCATTATATTATATATATAATACAGTATACAAAATATTATACACATTTTCTAATTTATAACGCTCACGAGTGGGCGATAAAGACAACGTTGCCTTTTGCTCATTTTTAATGATCACCGCGTTAAATTAGTTACACTACATTCTTCTTAGAACCGTTAAAAAATAAAGACAGACTAAATCAAGATTGCCACAAAAATTTTTTAGCAACATACATATAATAAATGAAAAAATTCCCGATTAGATACATACCAAAAAACTTAACAAAAAAGGATAAACAAAAACAAGCTAAGATGATAATAAAATCAAAAACCTTATATAAAAAACACAAATATTATACACGCCCAATTATACCATCCTATAAAAATAAAAAGTCAAAACATTTATTAAATTTTACTAAAATCTACCACCTTGATCACGTTGTACCAAACAAAGAATTATCTCAAAAAACCGGCTGTACAATATCAACACTAAAACAAATTATACAAAAAGGGGAAGGCGCATATTATTCATCTGGATCAAGACCAAATCAAACCCCACAATCATGGGGAATAGCCAGATTAGCAAGTTCATTGACTTCTGGAAAAGCCGCCGCGGTAGATTATAACATAATTAGAGACGGGTGTGATCATAAAAAAAAGGCATTTATTCTTGCAAATAAATCAAGAGAAAAATATAAATATGGACATTCAAGAACAAAAAAAATCGAGATTTGAAATATAAAAATAGGTGAAACAACTTAATAACTATTTATTATAACAAATAACTCATTCACCATATACCCACCTCAAAAATGTTAAAACCAAGTGACGAACAAATGAAAATTATAATTGCAGTAAAAGATGGATTTAATGTTCAAGTCGACGCTGTAGCCGGTGCAGGAAAAACGACAACAGTATTGTCACTTGCGCACCATTTAAACGAAAAGCGCGTTATGCAAGTAACGTATAATTCCGAATTAAAGTTGGAAGTCCGTGAAAAACAATTAAAATATATGACCGATTACGATATGCAGTTGGAAAACTTGTGTATATATACGTATCACGCGCTTGGTTATAAATATTATACCGAAGACGCCAAGACTGATATTGGGATAAGTAAAATTGTAGAAACCAATCTAACCCCCAAACAAACCTTACCCCACATTGATATTCTAGTTATCGATGAAATCCAGGATATGAATGAACTTTATTTTAGATTTATCAACAAATTCTTGAGAGATATGAAGAATCCAGACATCCAATTAGTCACATTGGGCGATAAATATCAAGGATTATACGACTTCAAGGGAGCAGATACACGATATTTGACATATTCATCTATTATTTGGTCAAAGCCTCAAGGACAAGACCAAACACAAGACCAAGGAAAACCCTTCAAAATATTAAAATTATCAACCTCGTATAGAATAACAAAACAAATCGCGGCATTTGTAAATAATGCCATGTTGGGCGAACGCCGATTAATCGCACTAAAAAACGGCCCCCCGGTACTATATATTCGCCACCCCGATGCATACCAGAACTTTAAAATCATCGGATTTCGAATCATCGAAATGATTCGCAGTGGGTATGCCCGACCAGCCGACATTTTTGTCCTTGCGCCATCCGTAAAAAGCGAGAATTCTCCAATAAAATTAATTGAAAATATGCTCGTGAATAACAATATTCCGTGTTTTGTTCCAATGTCGGAAACCAGTTCCATTTCTAGTGAAATTATAAAAAATAAGGTCATTTTTTCATCATTTCATCAATCTAAAGGTCGGGAACGAAAAGTGGTAGTTGTATATGGATTCGACGATTCATATTTCGCCTTTTTCAATAAAGATTCAGATCCACAAATATGTCCGTCCACTTTATACGTAGCTGCGACCCGAGCAACAGAACAGTTGATTTTAGTTGAAAGTTCAAAACCACTACCCTTTTTAAAATATACGCATTGGGATTTATTAGATGATTCGTGTACATTCACGCATTTTGTTGGAGATCCGCTCTTTTTATCAAACGAACGACCCAAATCATCAGAATCTGAAAATATTCGATATTCGTCGCCAACCGACCTGATCAAATTTTTAGACGAAAATGTTATGATACGAATCATGCAATTAATAGAAACCAACAATATTTTCACGACGGATAATCTATCCTTTCCATTTCAAGAGGTAAAATTGATTGGTTCAGTAAATACGACGTATAATGACGTTCAATTATCTGAAGAGGTATTTGATATTAATGGGATAGTAATTCCTGCTATATTTGAAGAGAAAGAACAAAAACAACACCGACAACAATACACTGGTACAATAAAAAAATATGTTCAAGATAGAATGGGAACAACCACCGGACAAAATACTCAAAAGTTATACCAATCTGTTTTATCTAATGTAAATTTTATCAATTCTAGTATTGAAGATTATTTACGAATTGTGAATGTATATATTTCAATGAAAGAAAAACTTAATTTCAAAATTACCCAACTTAATACATATAAATGGTTAACTGAAATAGAGGTGAATAAATTATTGATGAATATGCGTCGTCATATTAAAAATTCAGCAGATTTGCAATATGAAGTACCCATTATTAAACGAAGCGATGAAGTGTTGCATACAAGGATAGACGAATTTATAGAAAAACATGGGCTTATAGGAAAAATACGATTTACTGCTGTCGTGGATGCTTTATCTCCCGACTACTCGTGGGAATTTAAATGTACTGACGAATTAGAACCGGAGCATATGTTACAAGTAATTATTTATGCTTGGATATGGAAAATGTCGTCAACCGAGTCTCGAACATTTAAATTAATGAATATAAAAACGGCGGAAGTATTGACATTGAAATATGATAGTGATGTTATTGATACTATAATAAAAATGATATTGATATCAAAATATACAAAACTGGTTAAAAAAACTGACGACGAATTTATAAATAATTGTATAACAACAGTATATCCATGTCTTGGGAAATAATTAGATCATCAAAATCATCGGGATCGGCAACATTATTGTCCACATCCCTGACCACATTATTACAACAACAGCACCAACAACAACAGCAAAACCAACAACAACAAAACCAACAGCAACAGCAGCAGCAAGAACAACAAGAGCAAGCTTATATATACTGCGCAAATCAATTTGAAATAATAGTATCCTGCAAAATGTATTTTGATAAATATATGAAATATTATGGCGACGGGTTCTATCCAGTATTCAACCCAACCCTACATTCAACTACCCTATTATTCAGACTATCGAATAAATACCCAACAATGTGGCAACAAATGACCGACACCGCTATTTGCGGTTTAGATGATACCACCGGCGCCGACCTATTAACATCATTAAATACCGCAGCAAACGTATATGTTCCACATATAGTAAATTGTGGAGGACGTCAAATTTACCCCACAATAAATAACACCACCTATAAAATGATACGATCCCGAACTCGTAGTCTTACTTTATAACGGACCATTATCATCCGGTCTCATTTTCAACGACCCTCTAATATTCTTGAATGCATACATATAACATGCATACCCTAAAATCGCGCCCACCAAACCCCCAGCACATAATTGAATAATCGTATGTTTATTGGTCTCCCACCGGTGATATAAAGTTGCAATTGAAATAATGGCGTAAATAAAGGTGATTTTATTATTTTTTAAAGCAAAATGGATAAACACTGTTGAAAAAAAAGTACTTAATGCGTGTTCGGATGGCATCCCAAATCTATCAAACTCGATATGTTTATTCATATTTATTGCGGCATTAAATTTTTGCACATCTTCAGATGGTCGTGGCTGTCTTATTAATATTTTTAAAGCATGACCAATAAGTAGTTGAATTGCATACCCAATAACATAAACATATAAATAGGTATTTGTACTCGCCGGTTTTGAATATGACGTATAAAGTAAAAATAAAGTAGCCGCGAATAAAATGGCAGGACTATATTCTATTATATCTTTCATTTATAATACGTCGTTATTTTATTTGCATTCAAAAAAATCGGCGGTTTGACAAATTAATATTGATACAAATTCTCACTCATCAACGTAACACACCAGTTCCCGCCATTTAGATTTAAAATATTGCCCTTATCATCCAATAATTTAAGCCGTAGTCGAGTAATATTCACCGGACCAAAATACGTGCGTTTATTATCCTGCAATGACCCACCAAATTCTACATACACATCCCCCGTTTTCATCCCCCCGTTTTTTACAGGAATAATCGCAAACGTGTTAGACGTTGTAGGCGAAGTGACGCGATAATTATACGTTTTTTCATTATTTTTCAATATTTCATTGATCGTATATATTTGCGTCTGCGTCAACGTCCTCGGAGCACTAGGCAAAACCCGCTGAGTTGGACCATACGTGGCATTCAATTTATCCATCATCAATATTCCGGCATTCACATTATTAGCCAACTCCAATTCATTATCCACCATATTAGTAGGAACCGGATTAGCCCGAGTACACGTATAAGGCATATCCGGACTATAGTATGATGGTAACTTCAAAATATTCGACGGTTCTGATATCCCGACAAGCCCATTATTTATATGATTTTGGTTATAATCGTCCAATACCATAATCAAATATTTGGGACCGTATAAATCGACGACGGCCGCAGCCACATTCCCCGGACTCGGTAACACCAAAACACTGGGTAATCGAAACCCCATTATCCATCCAAGCGTCTGATTAATAGCTAAGGTTTGCGAACAAACCGTAGTACATGTAAACTCTGCCGTAGGATCAAAAAATACAATAGCCGTAGTGCTGGATATAACCGCCTGTTCAGATGGTAGCTCCGGATTAGTATATACCAATCCGTCTATATTAATAGTCACCTTTCCATTCGACCCATTTATAGTCACTGGATCGGCGCTCGTTGCAGGAGAATTGGCTGGATTAGCCAATGTTGTAAACCCCGCATTATATAACGCTTGATTGACTGCTACTGGAAAAGTTGCCGTAGTATAATTTCCGGGAGGAATAGATACTTGAATACCGGTAACAGACCGCGTATTCACCGAAAATCGCTGTAATTGATTCGTCGCGGGATCTACTGGAGTTATCCAGAAACATGTGTTCCCATATACATAATCAATGACATACCAACTATATGGTATTTGAAATGAATAAAGTTTGAGCGAGAGAACATTCAATAATGGTTCAGATAAATCCAACGTATAATCGGTAGATGACGATTCTGCTGCACTAGTAGATTGTCTGTACTGACTATCTAAATTAATAAGTTGCGATATCGTATTTTTCAAATTAGGATTCAATGTATCTTGTGCAACAGGGACAGAAACAGTAGTATTAACTCCCAATTGTTCTCGAGTCATTGGAAGATGTTGATTGTTGTACACATTGATTTTTTGTTTACGATCCGTGATTTTATCTGTTTGATTTTGAATAGATGCTGGTGATGCTCGTGATAGATTTTGCCCAGACGACGATTGTGTCAACACCTCATTTTGCCACCAATTATCCGTCTGTTTTTTTTCTGGCCCATATTCGACCGGTTCGCTGGACGTTTCTAATTCATTGGCATATTGAATCAACTCGGCCTGCATGTCCTTGAAAAAATCAACCATGTCAGGTTGTTGTTCATTTGTGAATTTAATAATGTATTTATTCGTTTCATTAGTAACATTTTCTACGGTTGGTTCATCAATATTTAATATCAATAACAATTCGGATATAGTATAATTATCTATATTTGTATCTATAGTTGACATGTTGTTATATTATCTGTATTATTATGTATCTATATTTTATACATACATAAATATAATAAATCCAGACCTAGTCCTCACCCATAAACGCAACCTCACGCATTAACATACCTTCTATCTATCCGATTAGTGGCATTCACTCTAACAACCAATTCATCTACGATTGTATCAGACATATCAGCAACATCATACGCCGTCTGTTTCGTACTAAGTGGGCCAAACAACAATACCGTATCACTTACCTTATCAACCGGCTTAGATTCAATTACAATTTGATCCATACTAATATTTCCCAGAACCCTGCGACGAGTACCATTAATATAGACATACAATTTACCGGAGGATGATCTCGGTATAATATCGGCATAACCAATAGACGCGACGCAAACTAACATATTACGTTTTGCAATAAATTTATTATCATACCCGACATCCGCACCCTTGGAAATATGTTTTATCTGTATAATACGCGACGTTACTGTCATTGCAGGACGCAAATTTTTATTATATTTCCCGCTCGGATCTAACCCATATATCGCCAACCCAGGCCGCGCCAATGTAAAATCAGACACATCATAATTTAAACATCCACCAGAATTGGCAATATGAACATATTTAAATTGTATGTTATGTTTATGCAACAATATATCCCGAAGTTCTCTAAACAATTTCAATTGTTTATGTGTCGTTGCATCATTTTTTATTTCGGATTGAATAAAATGGCTCATTAACCCCACTAATTCTACATGCGGACAAGCCGAAAGTTCAATAGCCGCGTGAATTGCTTCGCTATAAGGTACCGCTGCACGATCGATTCCGGTATCTACAAATATATGAATACGAACCTTCTTATCACACTTCGCCGCAAGTTTACATATAGTAGGTATATGTTTCTGATCAATGATAGCAATATCAATATCCTGTTTTATAGATTCTTCCATTTCCTTGCCGTGGATATCATATAACCATGCCACAATATGCCCTTTATCCCCGCACTCGCGTAAAGTCAATGCCTCCCCTAATGTGGCAACCCCAATCATTTTTACATTATGCGATCGCACTATTTTTGCAAGAGTTTCCATTCCATGCCCGTATGCATTTGCTTTTAATACTGGCATAACATCTGTTTTAGACATTTTTCGTAAATAGTCTATATTATGACGAATTGCTGAGGCATCAATCGTAGCAGTTATATCTTTATATGACACCCCCTTCTTTCTTGTTTTATGTAACCTTCTATTCAATCTTTTAGTTGTCATGGTATATAATACACATA
>Ga0247722_10000972_pt1 | contig 16403 bp, 15 predicted proteins | sample MSEWelMarce3H_FC_FD_189094 | JGI IMG/M metagenome (GOLD analysis project Ga0247722, IMG submission 189094) | Subsurface sediment microbial communities from gas well in West Virginia, United States - MSEEL Well Study Marcellus 3H_FC | ecosystem: Environmental > Terrestrial > Deep subsurface >... | reverse complement strand
AAATGATCCAGCGATGTTTTGTTTATATTTTTCCCCCAATAAGAATTGGATTTTGAGTCAGAAGGTTTGGGTTCTTCAATGCAGTTTCCAAACAATGTTTCTTCCTCCTCTTCCTCCTCCTTTTCAGATTCCTGCATTTCAAAATGCTTAATCAAAGTTTTGAAACAGTTCTCAATTACATCATCCACGTCATTGCTTGTTTGGGTTTCCGGATTTTCAAAATATTTACCAAACAGTGTTTTCATTTTGGGCACGTATTTTTCGACTTTCTGTTTGTACTCTTCGATCTCTGCGGACTTTTCCGGATTCGCATTTGCTAAATAATGGTTGTATTGTCTTTTACTGGTGAGCAGTTTTAACGTCAGCAAGTCAATTTCATTCATTGTATATAATTAAACAAATAAAGTTATATATAATAAAACGATTCATTAAAAATGGATCAGAACCTTGTCAAAGTATTGTTTGCTGACCAAGAGAGAAATGGCCGCCAGGTTTCCATCACTGCGTTTTCTTGGCCCCACACGCTGAACATAGCTGCAATAATGAACATAGGCATCGTAGGCCGAAGAAAATTCGTTCAATGACACATCGTTGAACCGATTTATGTCTCGAAAATCATCCATCGCAATTTGAATATCCAAATTCTTGTCCCACAATGTATTTCGCATCTTGTAAATATACTTGTTGCTGTCTATTTCAGTATCCGGGTAAAAATGCGTTATCAAATCCACAATTTGTTTTTCACTTATGTTCAGAACCGAATCTTTCCGGATTTCGCACCAGTATTTGAAAATGGATGCAATCTCACTAATCTCGATTTCCGCCATTTCGGAATTGTCCGTAACCATGGTGTCGTCCCAAAACTGCAGAAATTTGCAAACACTCGGCAAATATTTACTATTGAGCCCTATAAATGTTTCCGACTCCATATCGTACTGGTTCAAAAAGATCTCAATGATTCGCGTTTTCAACTTGGTCGTAAAAACCACGCTCGGCAATTTTTTAGATTCCAAGAAATGTTTCCACAAATAAAACATATTTTTCCAGCCGATTTGCGCCGATTTAAATGTAATTTCGTTTAAAACAAACCCATTCGAAGTTGTGATTTTGGCACTCGTCGGCACCATACGAATGTATTCGGACGCAAACATATTAACCAATGTATCGGGCGTGAGATTTTTCAAATACAAAACGGAATTAATAAAGTTTTCATCGTTGCTGTATTTTAATAAATAGTTGTCTGAATTGCCATATCGATTTGAATAGTGGCAGGCAACGCATAACATGTCCAGTCCAATTTCATTCAAATGGATGGGTCGGATTTCGTTGTTCAGCATGCGTATTTGCGAATAATTGTGTTCCGCGTGATATTTGAACTTAAATGACTGGATGGAATTTGTTCCAAACCAGATTTGGCTCAACGCATTTAAATTGTTAATAAGGGTTTTCGCAGAGGGAGGAACAATGTGAATGTGCGAACTTTCTTTGCGCAATATATTGTCTCCCAGAATCGTTAAAAAATATTTTGCTTCTATTTTTGAAGAAAACCCGCATGGATACAAATGATTCAGCACGTGTTGAATCGTTGCGGATTCCGGAATGGTTTGGTAAATGTGGTTGTCCTTGATGCGTTTCATGATAGAGACCTTAGTCTTGTGTTTCCAAGAAATTAAATTGCGGTCTTGACTCAAAGAGGATAATACATGGTAGAGAACATCGTCTTCGCTTTTTTGGGTGTAATTTTTACCATCATAATGAAAGAAATTCTCGATAGTGGGGTGATAAAAATAATGATTGTGGAAAAGAAACGACTGGATGAAACTGTATTGTTCCGTGGTCAAATCTTCCATTCGCTGCGTTCTTTCACTGTGGTTTCGTTCAATGTTTTCAAGGGTCGTTGATAATTGATTGCAAATGTAATTGTGCATTTTCGATTCCATGTAAGGATCCATTTTGTATTTGGTATAAAGGTCGGTCACTTTTTCTAGAATTTTGTCTAAATGATTGGTTGTGTCTTCTTCCATTATTTAATGATAACAATATAAGTTAATTTTTATATTGTTATACAAACCATTTATTTTCTAGTTTTTCTAGATTTTCGGCAATATCTGCTTTTAGTGGTGCTGACATATTGACAAGACTTTTTAGCGGTTCTGCAACGTCCAGCGGACTTCCTTCGGCATCTTACGGATTTGGGCATTTATATTTTAGAGGAAGATTTTATTTTTTACTTCTGGATTTTTTGGCGGTTCTTTTCACGTAACCGAATTTTCCCTTTTTGGCAAAATATCCCGATTTTTCTAAACGTTTTTCTTTCTTGGCAGTTACGTATTTTTTCGCACTCACAATGCGCCCCCATTTATTCATTAGTAAATCCTTTTTGATTAATCCTCCAGTTGTCTTATAAGCAGTTCCGTTGGTTACTTGAATTCGAGAGCCAAAAAGCTCCGGCCATTTTTTTCCATCAACGTGATAAAATCCATCAAGTTGTCGAACAGGTTTCTTCATTTATATTATATGAAAACAATTAATTTGTTAAAGGGATAACCGTTGGCCGAACCAATGAACCCTTGACCGTTGTCCGATTCACCCCGGAATTCACCAATTGTCCATAACGCATTTTGGTACTTATGTTTTGTTTTTCAGAGGCAGTTTGTACTTTGTCGTAAATAATTGGCATTCTACCTAAACACCAAAGACGACTTGAGCGTAAATTTAATAATGAAGGCATATATTTGTATATTCATGATAAAAAATTAAGGGAACTCGTCGTTCCCTTATGATCCCATACTACAAAAGTTTCTTGAAAATGAAAAATAAAAAAATTAAGCCATACTATAAAGGGTTATTTGAAAGGGAAGGGGTCGTAGGGCTGAATAACCTACGGTTTCCCTACCTTGGCGACTACTTTTTTGGGCGCAACCTTCGGCTTCTTCGGCACCGCGTTTTGCAAATCCTCGCGAATCTTTTTATATTGCACATACTTACTTTCTAAAGTGTCAAGTTCGCGCATCCACATTTGTTCTAAAGTGGTTTGTCTCAAAACCTCCAATTCTCGAATCGTTTCGTCGCGTTCCTTTCTCAACCGTTCTACGTTCTCTGCCGTCACTGAATCCATTGGCATTTTTACCAAATACTTATAGTCTCCATCTAGCTTCTCAAAGGAATTGCTGGACAACATGGTTTCTACCGCGTCCGCGTTTTTTCGTCGCAAATCAATCTTGTCAGTCAATATGTATTCAATGTATCTTGCCTTGTTTGTTAAAATCATCGTCTTTTTCGTCAAAGCATCTAGCAAATGGTTCTTGCGTTTATGATACACAGACAATCGGACCTCATAATAATCGCGAATCAATTCTTCCACATTCTCGTATTTTTTGAGTTTTCGGTCGGCGCCAAACATATGAATATTGGATGTCTTGATGGTTGTGCTCAACTTCAATAATTTCTCTGCCCCATCCATTCCAATCTCGTCCAACTTGCCCTTGGGAAAAACCACTGTGAAATGAATGCTGACTTCGGTGCATAACGATGTGAATTCCTTGATACTCGGTGCAATCTTTTTACCGTCTTTGTCCGAACCGCCGTCCATCATCTCCTCCAATTGCTTGGTATATTGCATGGTCCATCTGCCTACCGGCAGTTCCGTAATGACAACCGTGTCTGGACCCGATCTTTCCATGACACCCTTGATCAAATACTTGTCGGATTCAATCTTCTCAATCGTTCCCTTGAACCCTTCATAATAGGGGACGAGTTCCTTCAAATCATTCTCACCTTTCAACAATTTCTTGATATTGCAAATCAGGTCGGCAGGATTGTAGGGCGGAATCGAACATGAAAATCCCGTACCAATTCCCTTGATTCCATTGACGAGTGCAAAGGGAATAATCGGAACATAATACTCGGGCTCCACCTGGGTTCCATCGTCATCCAAATAGTTGAGGACAGCATCATCCAGATCTGGAAACACGTATCGAGTTAATGGATTGAGTGCTGTGAAAATGTATCTTTCCGACGCGGAATCGTCTCCGCCTTGCAACCGGGTGCCGAATTGACCGTTGGGTTCCAGCAAATTTACATTGTTGGAGCCTACGAAATTCTGCGCCATATTCACAATCGCGCCGTTCAAACTTGCCTCTCCATGATGGTACGAACTGTTTTCGGAAACGTATCCTGAAAATTGGGCAACTTTGATTTCGCTCGTCAAATTTCGCTTGAATGCACTGAACAAGATTTTGCGCAAACTGATCTTGAGACCGTCAATCATGGATGGAATCGAACGCGCACAATCATAATTGCTGAAATGGATCAGCTCATTATCCACGAACTCTTTGTAGCCGACGGTTAGTTTTCCAGTATCTAGGAATGAATCTTTATTGTATTTTTCAATTAACCATGTCTTTCGGTCATTGGCTCGCTTATCGTTGAAAACCTTGTCAATGACATCGTCACTGGACTCGGGTTCATAGACAAAATTGACAATCTTCTTCTTGGCAAAATACTCCTTGAACTCGTCAGATTTTGATGTTCCAAGGCCTTTGAAATATTTGATTTTCCAAGTGGCCGACTCCGGAGTGGCCGTTTTCCATGCATTGTATTCTCCGTCATTGTAAAATGACAATGTTTGCGCGCCCTTGGATGCACGCAGAATCGGCGTGTTCATAAACGAAATGAAACCTGGGATTTGCGTAAGCGAACGCCATTCACAATGGAACAAGTTGATACACAATCCCTTGATGTGCGACCCATCCGTATCTTGATCGCACATAATCATAATCTTACCATAGCGCAAATATTGATGAACCTCTTCAATGGATTTGTATTCGCGTCCGTTTTCCAATCCCAGAATCTTCTTCAAATCCGTGATTTCTTTGTTGTCGGTGATTTTCTTGATAGACTCACCGCGCACATTGAGAAGTTTTCCACGCAAAGGGTAGATTCCAATAATATTGCGGTCTTCCGAAGACAATCCGGAAACAATGCCGGACATTGCACTGAGTCCCTCGCACAAAATGAGGATACAGTTCCCCGATTGCGCAGTTCCACTCAAATTGGCGTCCATGAAATTCTCAATTCCGCGAACGGTTTTTGTCTTGGAACCGTCCGTTTTCTTGGCTGCAGTGTTCTTCTCCTTCGCTTGAGTGAGTTCGCACGCGGTTTCCATGACACCCATCTTGGCAACCTTTTCCACAAATCCGTCTGTAACCGTGCAACTGGAGCCAAATTTGTTGGATGGCGTGTTCATAAAATCCTTGGTTTGACTGTCGAAAGCGGGGTTCTCAATATCACATCGCAAGAACAGAATGAGCTGTTCCTTGATTGCCGTCTGATTGACGCGGACCTTCTTCTTCTTCTCAATGTAATCCACCAACTTGCGAATGACTTGGCCAATCACGTACTCCACATGCTTGCCGCCTTTGTTTGTGCAAATGCCATTGACAAAAGACACTTGGGTGAATTCGTGGCCGGGTGCCAATGACACCGCGTATTCCCAGCGACCGCATTCGGACGCCTCATACACGCGTTTTGTTGAACCAATGTACAAATCCACGTATTGTTGGAAATTCTTGATTTCGGACAAGGCACCATTATATGAAAACTTAATCTTCTTCTCGGACTGGTCGGTCACCGCGCAAATGTCGTAGAATCGCTTCTTCAGCAATGCAATCATATCGGGTGTTAAACATGCGATGCCGAACCTGCGATAGTCGGGCTTGAACGACACCTTGGTATAAGGCTTTGAACCCTTCATCTTGGTAATGACTGGTTCCGAGATGATGTCTAAATTTCGGGTGAATGTTTGCGTATATTTGAGTCCGCGAATATGGTCAAAGGTTTCCACACTGCCTTCGGAAGACCAGATCAACACCAGCTTGAACCCGAAGCCGTTCTTGCCGCCGACAATGCGTTTCTCGTCCTTGTCGTAATTGGTGGAAGTGCGTAATTCGCCGAATATCATCTGGGGAATCCAAACATTGTGTTCGGGATGCTTTGCTACGTCGATGCCGTTGCCGTCGTTTTCCATGGTGATTGTGCCGTCCTCCGTGATATCCACGTTGATATAGGTGACCAACTTGGTATCTTTTTCACTTACCTTGTGTTTTTGAATCATACGAATCACGTGGTCTCTGCAATTGACAACGCCCTCGTCGAACAACTTGTATAGACCCGGAATGTAATGAACTTCTTTATTCACGATTTGTAAAGTTGCATCGTCGTAAATCCACAAGCGTTCATCCACATTTTCAATGGACCCGATATACGTATCGGGATTATCCAAAATGTGTTGCTTGTCGGTTTTCTTCTGATATTGCTTGGCTAAATCGGTCATTTTATGAATCGTAGTATTATGTTATATGTTTCTTAGTTTATATCGGTTTGAAAGTTCAATTTTAAAGGGAACCTACGGTTCCCTTTTGATCCCTCCCTTTTAAGAGAACCTACGGTTAAGGCACCCTTCGGGTGCCGACCGTCGGACGCGAAGCGTCCTTTCCCCTATGACCCCCTCCCTTTTTATTTATATTTTATAATTAAAAATATAAATAAAATATATAATGGCTAGATCTAGATCTAGAGGTAATGGCGGTATTGGCGGCAGTGGTATTTTTGGTTTATTTGGAACAACCATTCATTGCGATTCCAAAGACACGTCTATGTATTGCAATATAATGAAACTCTTCAATCTTATTTTGATTGCCTTAATAATTTATTATTTAGCATCCGCGTTTATGCCGAAGTTGTTCAAGCGTTAAGAGATAAATAAAAATAATAAAAACCAAATCCAAGAAAAAAGGAGGGGTCATAGGGGAACGTAGTTCCCCTACTTGAAATCCAGAATCTCTCCTTTTTTCTCGGTTGGAAATTCTTTTGTTCCATAGACATCTTGCAACAACAACCACTCGAACATTCCACCTAAATAGATATGTACATTTTTGAATCCGAGAGAAGCCAATTGTTTCTGTTTTCTGACCAGGTTTTCGTATTCTCGGCAATTTCTCCCATAAATGATTATGTCCTTTTCGTAATCATTTTTGGATATCATTTTGTTTATCTTTTCAATTTCTTTCTCTGCAACGACCGTCCCCACAATCAACACTTTTTCACTTTCATCCATGGTATGAATCATTGTAGCACCTTCTTTCTGCATTTCTTTGACTAACTCAAATGTAACCAGTGCGGAAATACTGTTTCCCATTATGGAATCATAGAGAAAAGACTTTATATTTATTTAAGGATTTGATTTGGTTTTTCTTGGATTCTTCACTTTTTTGTTCCGCGTTTTATTTTTAGGAACCGGCGTCAATCCATCATCAAAAGTGGTTCCAATGCTTGCAATCGGGGTTTTCTCTCCATTTACCAAAAATTGAGTGATGTATTTTTTGGGGATCTTACCATAATCCAATAAACTTTTGCAAATGGTCCGCAACTTCTCAAACATCTTTGCGTTTTTTTTTCGCGGATCGCCTTCAAACGACTCTACAATGATTCCGTTGTTCCGGTTTTTATGGTGAATCACATTTGCAGGCCGGTTGTCAATCAAAAAAGTATTGGCCTTTGTAATTCCAAGGTCGGAATGATTTTTGATAATGAAATCCAGTTCTTTATCCAGCATTCCCGGTTCCATGGTCTCTCTCGAATATACGAAGTAAAACAGTTTTTCGCCTTCATTGTATCGTTGTTCGATTCTCTCCACCACCTTGTCGGCGTATTCTTTTGTTCCATAGGTCCAAATTCCCAAAATGATTCTCTCTTCATTTGATTTGACATAATCAATGAATTTTTTGAGTCCCGGGCGAAGAACCATTTTATCTTTTTCAAAAAGATCTTCTTCGTATTCAAAATGATGACTGGGCAAAGGATGACTGGGCAAAGGATGACTGGGCAAAGGATGAGTGAGAGAGTCATCCGGTCCATAATGCAAAAGCGTCTCATCAATGTCGAAAACTAAACAAATTTTATCCATTTAAAAGTTTATATATACTAATACAAGATAAATGTCGTGCAACGTATGTTGTTCTAATTACAATAAATCTCTCCACGCAGAGATAAAATGTTATTTCCCGAATTGTGCCTATTCGGCTTGCAAAGAATGCGTGCGGACCTATTTAACCGGCATCACCGCCGAGCCACATTGCATGAAATGCCGAAACAAGTGGAGTTTGGAATTTACCAAATCTTCGTTAAATGCATCTTTCATGGAAACCGAGTATAAAAACCATCGACAAGTTGTATTGGCGGATCGTGTGATTGCACAAATCCCCGAATTTTATGAGGGGGCTTTGCGATTCGGCCAACTCACCGAGTCGGACCTAAAGCTGAAGGCGATTTTGATGCAAATCAGCGAACAACGCACCATTATCGGTCAATTGTACATGGAATATGACACGGTTCGCAGAGAAATGGACAACAAGGGCCCATCCGAATCTAAAAAGTTTGTGATGCAATGTCAGAATGACGGATGTCGCGGTATGTTGACTACCCAATACAAGTGCGACATATGCACCAAATTCACATGTCCCAAGTGTTTTTTGGCAATTGTGGGAGAGAAGGCGGACCACGTATGCAAACAAGATGACATTGATACGGTAGAAGAGTTGCGGAAAAATACACGGCCTTGTCCCAATTGCGGGCTCCGCATTTCCAAAATAGACGGATGTGATCAAATGTGGTGTATTGAATGTAAAACTGCATTTAGTTGGGCAAAGGGAACCGTAGAGAAGGGAGTTGTCCATAACCCGCACTATTATCAATGGATGCGGCAAAACGGCGGCGTACCTCGGAATCCAAATGAACACAATGATGGATGCGGAAACGTTTTCACATTGACATCGCGCAGGATTCATGAAATCGTAGTTGATTACCAACAATCCAAAAGATATTATACGCGGTTTTGCGATATTTTTTCGGAAATCGAGAGTGACGATGAAAAACTCAAAGAAATTTTCGACAGTTCGCAAACCATGATTGAAAATACCAAAGAGATACACCCTGAAATTCGCACGTTTGATAAATTTTTCGCAGGATTTCACAGATACATAAATCACATCGAACATACGCAAATGCGGCCACTTCTTGCGAACATTCGTGTAAGAGAACAAGACAAGACGGCAATTTACCAGTATATTTTAAACCAAATCAATAAAACACAGTTGTCGGAAGAACTCATTCGATACGATCATTTAAATATGAAAGACCGAGCTCACTGCGATATCTTAGAGGCGCTTGTAGTAGTTGGAAAACAGATTATGATTGATTGTATGAACGAGCTGGAATCCGTTGTAAAAGATTACCCATTTGTTTGCTACATGGAGTCGAAAATGGAGTTGAAAGACAGCAGAACCCATGATGAACATATGGATTTTTTGAACAAATTTGCAATTCACTATGTGTTTTTTTCGCCTCCTGAACTTGAAAAATATTTGAAAACAATTCATGCGATTTTATCCAAGTATAAGAATGCCGTTAGTAAATATTGTGCGTATTCCAACATAGAGTCGATTAAATTCTTGATGACGTATGGAAGCAAAAAAACATTGGTTCTGTGGAATTATTTGGACGGATGCGCGGATAACATGCAGTATAAAACAAAAACCGAAATGGTTCAATCCATCTCGGAATTTCAGAGATTTTATGACAGTTGCAATGAAAACACATTCGTTTCAAGAGAAACCATATAAAAATAAATAATAAAAAGATACACATATGTTTTCATTACGTCAATGGCAAAATTTAATTGTGAATAAAGACAATTTAATTGTACAGGCATCCACCACGGACAGTCTGGATGGTCAAACAAGTTCATCAATTGGAATGTCTTATGTTTATTCTAATTTTCCAGAGGTTGAATTTCAAATCGGAAATCATGAGAATTTGGTACTCTGTGCATTAAGTGTTGGAACCGACCAAAGACGTCGCGGAACACAACCGCTGAATCGAATAAAAATTGTTGAAAATTTACAAAAAAAAAACATTGAAAATGTCTCGTTGCATGGAAGAGAATACTTCAAAAGTCTTCCAAATTACAAATTTGTGGTGAGTCCCGAGGGTAACGGAATTGATTGTCATCGGCATTATGAAGCGTTGATGGCTGGATGCATACCCATTGTTGAAGACAGTTATTTAATCCATTGCAAGTATGGAAATGTGCCGTTTTTATATACAACCGATTATAGCGAAATTACCCATGAGTATTTGGCAACAAAATACGAGGAAATGATTGACAAAGTATGGGATTTTAGAAAACTGTTCTTATCTAATTGGTCGCCCGAAGAACAGATGCTTATTAAATATCGCGGAAACTATTGGTGTATGAGACTTGCCAACAATCACTGGTACAAGGATAACAATCTTCTTATTCATACATTTCCTTGTACCGAGTCCGAACAAGAATTTGTCTATACTTTGGAACTAAATAAACATTGCAAAAGAATATAAACATATTTTGATATATAATACCAAAATGGAATTAACACACAATCAGATTGAAACATTGGTTCAACGATTTCCCAAACTAGAACTTTCTTATGAAACATTTGCGCATAAGAAAGTTTCATCCAATTACGACATTTGTATTTCTATCCCCAACGGAAAAAAACAATTTGCATGGTTTACTTTTTACGGTTCGAACGATGTGTGTTATTTGATGGATATCAACAAGGACCAAAAGGTTACCAAAGTGGTAAAGATTGACGGCAAATTTCATCGCGATTTAGCCTACGGAACCGTGCTTTACGGTACTTTATGCACGATTGACGAAAAACAGGTGTTTGTCATTGAAGACATTTACTACTTTCGTGGATTGCCCACGCGGCAATTTACTTTTGGCGAAAAACTCACCTATTTTCACAGTTTAATGACCCAATACATTGGGAATGAATTATCGGTTCCATTTGCACTCCCCTATTTGTCAATGGTTACGGGCGACAACGCATTGCTGGAATCCTTGCAATTTTACGAATCGATGATCACGAAAACCGCGTATGCAACGCATCATATTCAGTTTCGGTCATCGGATACTGTGTCCCCCTATTTGAACCATACCTACAAAAGAGAGCGAGAGCAAGCTGTCGTCTATGAACCCGACGTGATTCTGTTTCCGCGAACCGATTTGAACTATACGGCGCAGTCCATGCTTCGAACTGCGGTTTTCCGTGTAACTGCGGATATTCAAAACGACGTGTATCATTTATTTGCATATGACGGGAAGACAAAGGGATACACGTATGTCAATATCGCGTACATTGGAACACGCGTGTTGAGTGTTTATATGAACAATCTATTTCGAAATATTCGAGAAAATAAAAACGTGGATTATGGCGAAGAAAGCGAAGACGAGGAAACTTTTCAAAATGTGAATCCAGATAAATACGTGGATTTGAAAAAAGAATATAAGATGAATTGTGTTTTCAACAACAAATTTAAGAAATGGGTTCCGGTCAGTGTAGTGGATGCCGGGGCTCGTTTCGTCAATATCAATGAATTGCTTTTTTGCAAAGACAATCCCATTCAAAAACCATACAATGGTAATTATAATAACAAAAAAAGCAATGGTAATTATAAACCAAGGTTTTCAGAGAAGCGAAGCTTCTTATAGACACATCGAAAATGCGAAACCTTCACCTGGGTGTTTTGAATAAATGAGAAAATGTGTATAAAAGGAGGGAACCTTGGTTCCCTTAGTTCCATTAACATTTTTAAACAAAATATGTATAAATATAATTTGTTTAAAAAATACATATGCAGTTTATTAGTGTTTTTAATTATGGTGTAATTGAAATGGCAAAAAATCACATAAAATCTTTAAGAGAAACCGGAATTACAAACCATTATTCATTTGTTACCGATGAAGAATCGTTCGACGAATTCACCAAACTGGGCTATCCTGTATTTCATATTCAAGAATCGGGAACAAAACATGAAAATTTTAATTTTGGAACTATGGATTTTAATAATATGTCGTTTTTACGGTATTCCATTATTAACACATTAATCCAATATGGAATGGATGTCTGGTATTTGGATGTAGATACAGTTGTATTAAAAAATTTAATCCCCATTTATTTGGATCTAAAGCAAAACTATGAATATCATGTTTGTTTTCAAAGTGACGTGAATATGCTATGCACTGGCTGTATGTTGTTATTTGCAACCGATAATACCAAACATTTTGTAAAAACAGTGATTCATAACAAAACAGATCAAAACAATGACCAGATATTGGTGAATGCAATATTAAAAAAGGATCCGGATATAATTAGCCATGTGGTTTTTTCACATTTTATTTTTCCCAATGGTGTAATGTTTTTTGGAAATGATTTTGTAAATGTCCCAACTTATTTGGAGGAAGTAAAAAAAAAATATATTAACACGCCCAAAGAAACGTATCTGGTTCATGCAAACTGGATGGTTGGTGATGAGACCAAGAAAAATGCGTTAAAACAATATGGTCTTTGGAAAATATAAAGACCCAAAACGTATAATGAACCATTGAATATTTACAACGTGTTGTTGTAAATATTTACACTTTTTCTCATTCAAAACGCCCACTTTGTGGGCAGAAGAAGGTGTTGCATATTGCGCATCTTCGATGCGAAATGGTGTAAAACCCACGACTATTATTCCAAATAGGCATCCTCTGTAAGCTCCTCCGTTAATTCAATGTACAACGGCTCCTCCGGCTCCTTCTTCTTGAGCTTTGGTTTCTTCGGCTTCTTTTCGATTTCCACCTTTTTTGCAACCGGTTTCTTCTTTTTTAGCTTGATTTCTTCGTCGCTCTCTATAATTTCCTCTTCTTCCTCCTCCTCCTCTGAAAAATCATCCTCATCCTCGGCATCGGAACTTACCACGAAATCGTCTTTCACATATCCATGCTTGGTTTTAGGCAATCCTGTATCATCCTCTTCATCCTCAACCTCGTCTTCCGAATCGCCAATGTCCGAATACCCGCCGTACAAATGGTCCATGATATCCTTGAACTCTTGTGTGCCCATGTCCGTCATCCTTTCATTTACATATAAAATGGCAGCACAACTGCCAAAGAAAAGAACGTTGTCAATGGGTGGCGGGAATTCGTATTTATTCTCGGTATTTGCCCGGCCAGTGACCTTGCCATAGATTTCTAACTTGTATTCTGTATCGTTGAACTCAACCGACCAAGTATGTGCAATCGAAAATCCCTCGGCCGTTTTGAACCCGCATTTCTTGTATAATTCATTGGTATCATCGGTGGTTTTTGCGTTCTTTAGCGAACCCGTCTTTTCAACAATGATGAAAGATGGCATTTAGTGTATTTAAGAAAAAATTTTTATATTGTTTTGTAAGAATTGTTTTGTTTGGATATTATATAAAATGCCTTCGCAAAGAAACTCGCAAAGAAACTCGCAAAGAAACTCGCAAAGAAACTCGCAAAGAAACAATTCGCAAAGAAACAATTCGCAAAGAAATAATTCACAGAGAGGTGGATTATTTGAATCTTTGTTTGGTTCCAGTGAAAAAACTACTTCTGCTCCTGCTGATACCAATGGTGCTCATGCTGCTCCTCCTGCTGTTACCAATGGTGCCACTCCTGCTGCTCCTCCTGCTGTTACCAATGCTGCTCCTTCTGCTTCTGCTTCTGCCACTCCTTCTGCTCCTGCCACTCCTTCTGCTGCTCCTGCTCCTGCCAATACCAATGGTGCTACTGGCGGAAAAAGAAACCGAAAATCAAACAAGAAAAGACAAAGTCAAAAGAAGAGGTCGAACCGAAAGCGTTAATCTTATAAAAACCGCGTCTAACCTCTGAATATAGTGATGTTCGGATGGATATTTAACATTTCCATAATTTCTCTACTTATTATTTTAATTTTCCATTATGCATTTGATCTTTTCGAAAACAAATCCGACAATTTAGTAGACCTCAAAGTTCAAAAATACAAAAACATCATTGATGCAATGGTTCAGAGAGAAAAAAAAGCATGCGAAGAACAGCCAGAAGACAACGGTTTAGAAGAACTCGAACTTTACGTAAAGGAACTCTCTGAATAAACAATTTTGAAACCTTTTTCAAAACTGTTATAAAAAACTGTTTTAGGAACTGCACAAAAACACCGTTTTTTAGGAACTGCAAATTTTTACAATTTCCAAATCAATGTTATTAATAAATATCTCTAAGGCCTGCACATTGTTCGACGCCGAATAATCCTTGCACAAAAACTCAATCAAGTCCAAAACCACTTTGATGCGGTCATTCGACCAAAACCCGTTTAGACACATCACAGTGTTTTCGTCATAAATGGAGGTCATTGCATCCTTTTTAAAAATCTTGTCAAAACCGTATTCATCCAATGAGTTCTCGATTAAACCAATGTATAAATTTAGACACAACACGATAACTGGACACGCCTTGTACGTTTCCTTCAACTTGATCAAACCATTTATCGCACAGCTAAATAACTTTTTAATACTGGGGGTTTTATCGGTGAATTGCATACTCAAGAATTTTTCACACGCGAAATGGATGGGGTTGTAGAGATACTGGATTTCGGTTTTGTTCGTATTGTAATAAATGCGGCAAATGGATTGAAAATACCCGGGTTCTTGGAGATACATCACGTTGTCGTGAATGCGAAATTTTGTTCCAATTGGTTTGTTGCTTATAATTGCCAGCTTGATTATAACAGAGAGAGGATCCAAAACAAACAACTTGTAATTAATGTTTTTAGAATTGTCGGGGATTTCGGTCATTTATACATTCATGGTAAATTCTTCTTACATCTTTTATGTAAGATATTTTTTACTACGTTTTTTGTTTTTTCTTGTTTTTTTGTTTTTTTTTGTTTTTTTGTTTTTTCTACTTTTCTTTCTGCGACCCGCGATTAATAATGGCAAGCTGCAATTATCTACAATCAATGGTTTGGATTCGAGAATTTGATTCAAACATATTACGGTGAAACTGTCTATGTCTTCATATATGATACTCATATCCTCTTTGAACGAATAAATTGAGCTTGAATAAGTGGTAGTAAGTTGAGGATCAAATATATATATTTTATTATTGTGTTTAAATGCAGTGACACAATGTCCGAACTTTCCATTCTTATAAGTAAATAATAATATTGTACATGTGTTTTCTAATAATTTTGTGCTCAAATATTCATTCATTTTAATAATAGAGAATGACTCAATATGTATTACTTTCGTATTCTCTTTCTCTAACCCAAAAATTTGTTGTACATAGGATTCCAATTGTAGAGCTTGAACACCAATTATTTTTTTTTTGTAGAACCCAAGTTTATTTATTACATTTGATTCATGTTTGGCAGTATGTATATCTCGCAATCCCAATGAAAACAATGTTTGAAACACACAATCTATTTTTTTTATATGTAAATTTGAAAGATTGCTATATCTTGAAAATATTTGAAACAATGTAGGCTGAGGAGGCTGAGGAGGCTGAGGAGGCTGAGGAGGCTGAGGAGGCTGAGGAGGCTGAGGAGGCTGAGGAGGCTGAGGAGGACCTGTAGAGGACTGAAAGGACGCATCCGCAGTGGACGCATCCGCAGTAGACGGCTCTTCGCCAATTCGAATTTTTAATAAATCTCCCCTTTTACCGCCTAGCATTGCAATTGAAGTGGTTTCCATTCGATTGGAGTATCGGGTTCGCGGACTTCGTTCTTCTGGTTCATTTGGATCATGTATAAAAAAATCATCTGGCAAAATTGCATCTGTGAAGTCTGCCCCCGTGAAGTCTGCACCTGTTAAGATTGCGCCTGTTAAATTTGCACCTGTTAAGTCCGCATCCATTAATTTTGCATTTGTTAAATTTGCACCTGTTAAGTTTGCACCTGTTAAGTCCGCATCCATTAATTTTGCACCCAATATTTTTGCATCCATTAATTTTGCATTGATTAAAGTTGCATTGATTAAAGTTGCACCGACTAAATTCGCACCGACTAATTTTGTATTTATCAATTCTGCCCCCGTTAAATCGGAAAATAATAAATTTGCACCCGACAAATTAGAGTCAGACAAATTAACTCCTGACAAATTTATTCTGGATAAAAACGCGTTACTCAAATTTTTCATATCCGCAGTCTTTAGACGATTGATAATCTCTGGGTCGCCCATTTTATATGCAATTATCAATGCATTGTCTCCGGAAAAATCTTTACGAAAACCGGGAATATCTTTATAAGTATAGGTTGTTAATTGATTGATATCAGCGCCATGTTCTAAAAGCATTTCTACTATTTCTTTTTTTTTATAAATGATGGCAATGCCTAAAGCAGAAATGTAATATCCAGATACACTTGGGTAATCAATCAATTTTTTTTCAAAATTTTCATAAAAAATAAGATGGTTAATAAGCTCCTTTTTTTTTTTTCTACTTGCTCCAAGACGGTTTCAGAACTACCATTCTTTAT
>Ga0247722_10000971_pt1 | contig 16406 bp, 21 predicted proteins | sample MSEWelMarce3H_FC_FD_189094 | JGI IMG/M metagenome (GOLD analysis project Ga0247722, IMG submission 189094) | Subsurface sediment microbial communities from gas well in West Virginia, United States - MSEEL Well Study Marcellus 3H_FC | ecosystem: Environmental > Terrestrial > Deep subsurface >... | reverse complement strand
TTATAAAATAGCTTTGTCTATATTCGTTTGGGGTTTCTTTATATCTTTTGCAAGTTTCTTTTAAAGGGCAATCTTTACCCTCGCACATTGTTATATCTGGCATAGTGTTTTATTTTTCATTCATTAAATCGATTAAATGTTTCTTTTGTTCTAATTTAGATTTTAAAATGTTTCTGTAAACGTTGTTAACACTTTCTTTGTTAGTGCCACGCTTGTAATAAAAAGCGATTATCCTATTTATCCTTTGTAGTGGTGTTAGGCTCATAAATCAAAATTATTATCAATCCATATAAAAACAGTCGCTATAATTAAACTTGTTAAGAATATTTTAAAAGAAATCCATCCCGTTAAAATATCCCAAATAAGGTCAAATACAAAAAACAATCCTAATAGTATTGTTAGTATCGCAAAAAACATCGTTATATATTCAATAATTGTTCCTAATTTTTTCATTTCTGTAATTCTTTTCTAGTTAAATAATCGATTTCTCTTTCTAAATAATCTTTCGCTTTTTGTAGGTCTTGTAAATGAACGCCTTTTTTCCTGCATCTTACTACGTACTTTATTATATTACCCTCGTTAAAATTCAAATCGTTGTCTTTTACAAAGTCTATAACATCGTAATTCTGAGGATAATGGTTTGGTATCATATTTTTTAAGGTTATACGTTTAAAATAAGTGTGTAATTCTCATAATTTGACCGTGTTCTTTATGGTGTACAAAACCCTCAACCGCTTTTGGAGAATGTTCATAGCCGTTCCTATGATGCCAACTATCTGTACCGCTTGGAGTTCGTAACGCTTCCACGCAAACACTCATATAATCTTTGCTAATTTTATGATGAAAGTGGTGTATATAAAAATACTTGTGTTTACAATTTACCCAATCTTTGCTTTCGTGAGCCATTAACATAGGTAGATCTTGTTGTTTTGCACCGTCACCGTGAGTAGTTCCTATAAGGTTGTTATAATAAGCAAAATATTTACGGTGTGAAATTCGACAATCAAAAGTAACATTCTCACAATTTCTGAAATGCGTTTCAATTAGCTGAGCCAAAAAGAAACCGTTTGTGTAATCGTGGTTACTTGGGTTGAAAACTACTTCAACGTCTGCAACACAAATTAATTTTTCTATAATATCTACATACAACTGTTTAGCAATTAAAAAATTCGAGTGCCACATTCCGTCTGTATCTTGTGGCGTTCCACTTGTAGTTGTTCTTTTAGGATTGTCAATATGTAAAATATCGTTACCAATTACAAAAAGTATTTTATCAATATTTAAACTACTTACTTTGTCAAGTATTCCATTAACACCGTTTAAAACTCGATTAACCGCTATTTGATTGTCGTAGCTTTCTCCAACTTCAAAGGCACTACAAAGTTTGCCTATATGTATGTCTGCGGGGTCTATAACTAATAAATGCGCTTCTTTATCCTCTTTTCTTATGTAAGTGTTATACTTAGGAGAAAACTCTTTTAAATCGCTTAAAAATTTTTTGTGTAGATTTTCAATACTAACCGCTTCGGGTGACCTATAAAAAGGATTTGTAACTCTAACACTTTCTTTTGATGTTTTTAGCCAAATCATTGGAGAAGTTTCAGCTTTTACCCCTACATTTTTACAAGCGTCTAAAATGCCTAAATTTCGGATAGACCTTAATTCTAATAGTTCGTTTCTTTTTTCATCATTTAATCTGTATTGTTTACTTGCGTTTAATTCTAAACCCAAAAGTTTAGCTAATTCATCAGATATATGACTTTTTTTGTTACCGTCTTTTTTCATAAGTTCAGTTTAAAGTTTCTCAAAATTAAACAATTATAGTTTAAGTAGTATGCTTTTAGTGTTATTTAGAATGTTTATAAATTAGTTAAGGTTGTAAAAGTAATACTTTTTTGTCGTAGATTTGTTGAAAGTTATAACGTTCTCACGGTTTAAGATGCTTGCGACTTGTGAGCAGAGTAGCTTTCGTGAAGCACAATATAGCAAGTAGCTTGAAACGTGTGTTAGTAGCAGTACGGGAATTTAAAATGAATATTAATTAAAAACTAAATAAAATGGAATATTTTTTAGGAGAAATAAAGTATTCTCCAACAACTGGTAAATGGGTTGAAGCTCAAAAATTAATAAAAGCAGAAAATAAATCACAAGCTGAAAGAAAGCTAAAATTGTTTGCTGTTGAAAATGTACCGAAAGAGTATCAAAAATATATGTTTGTAAATGTATTTGAAACTCTATAAGTAGTATTGCTACTAACGTTCTCCCGCTATAATTTCGGCGTGGTTTGATAAGCATTACCCTTTCGGTTGTTACCGAACACAATAGAGAAACAAAAACTAAAAATTAATCACTACACCAACGCTGAAATATAGCGGGTGTTATAAGAAGTAGCGAATTATGAAAAAATTAAAATGTATTAAAGAAGTTCCAAGTATAACTCAATGTGGCTACATTTGTTACATTAGGCAAAATATATTTTCAAGATGAAAACTATGATGATTGCGATGACTACTATTTTTTAGATGATAGCGGTAAGAAACAATATTATGATAAATGTTTTTTTGAAGTAGTAAACAATAATAAAACTTGCTTTGATGAATTTTGCAGAAGCAAAGAATGTCCTGAGTTTATAGAGTGGGATTGTGGCGAAGGTATTTGTACAAGTTGTAAAAAAATAGGACAATCATATTTTATAAATGAATATCCAAATGACTGTAATTTTTTACAAGAAATAGCTTCTTATGAAAACGAAGCGTAGCTATTTCTTATAACGTTTCTCAGATATACGCAGTTCTAACACAAAGGTGAATAATATGAAGAAAGTTAAAAACAAGACAAAAGTTTCAGACAACACACAAAAAGAATTGCGTATATCTGATGTTATCGAATCGGTTTGCGATAATTGTGAACCTGTTTCAGGTTTCTATCTTGGTACGACTTGTCCGAAGTGCAATAAACCTTTCCGAAGTGTTAAGCAAACTGTTCGATAACTAATTGATAAGCGAATGTTTGTATCGCCAATCTCTTTAATTTTGAATTTGCATTAATATTCCAACGCTAAATCATTTAGTAAAATACAAAGCACTTTCTTTGATACGTCTGTTAGTTAGTCCTTTGTTAGCTACACCCGAAACTTTATTCCAACGTAAAAATTCTTTGCTTATCATCGCATCGTTAGGGTTAATGTTAACTAATTTTAACAAAGTACTTGAAGCCAAAGCACCTGACCCAACGTTATAAGCAAATGAAACCAATGCGTTAAACTGATTTTGTATAACGGGTTTTTTAAGTAGATTAGCAACCTTTGAAGCGTATCGGTCTGCGCTATGTTTTAGTAATTCTTCCGCACGTTGTTTTGTTATCGGTGCATCTGACATCTGAACTTTAACACCATTTTCATAGTAAGTGTTACCATACCCAATTGTTGGGATATTTGCGCTACATTTGTAAGGCTTTAAACTTAACCCCTCAAATTCCTTAATCAAATTATAGCCAACTGAATTTAGTTTCATAATATATCTATCCTTGCTTTATTGTTAATAATTTACCTATTTATTTATTAGCTTTTTTATAATTTTCAAATTGTTTTTTTAGTGCCTCGTGGTCTTTTTCGAGTAGCACGTATTTAACTTCTAACTCACCAAATTTATCTTTCCAATAATTTGAGGCTTCAACTTCCTTTGCTAATTGTAGGTGTATCTCATTAAACTGCCTTTGAATGTCAACATTTGAAGCCTTAACCGTTGTTAACTCGCTCATAACTTCCGCCATACGTTCTTTGTAATGGCTTAAAAATTCATCATAAACGCCTTGCATCGTTGCAACCGCATCTGCCGAAGCTTTTTTAATCTCTACTTTTTTGGCTTGTTTACCCCCAAATATCCAAGCTATTGGGATTGATATTGTGCTGATTAATGCTAACCAATTCTCTAATAAAAAATTCATTCTAATATATTAAAAAAGTTCCTAAAAGTCCACCTATTGCGCTCCCTATTGCCGTGCGCAATACATCATCCCAACCTATTTGTATTGTTTGCTTTTCCCTAAGTTGGTATAACTCCCAAGCCACGCCTAACATAAGACCTAAAAATACTGTCAATATAGGCACTCCTACTGTTTTTGAAGTATAAGTATAGGCGTGAAACTCGCAGAAATAAGCGATTAAAAACATAAACAAACCGCCAAAAAGGTAATGTAAAAAGTTTCTCATTATGCTACGGGGTATTCGATTGACATTCTGAACACTTTGTAACCCGCAGAAACCGCATTTATCGTAAATTCAAAATCTGTGTTTCCCGCATTTCGTCTAATACTTGAGAACATATCCGAAGCCGAAGCGGTTGTAGCGGTTAGAGTCGTAGCCATTTGACCCGTTCCAATATATAAAACAGTACTTGCACCCGTGAAACCCGTTGGTACTACTGGGTTTGGTAAATCAGTTGGCATAGGTATTTGTATTTGAGTAATAGCACCCCCCGTATTTGCCCAATCGAACGTAAAAGAAACCCTTACAAAATTACCTATTTGTTGCCAATTGTAGGTTAAGTTACTTGCACCCGTTGGAGGTGTACCCGTAAATGTAGGCGTGTCGGTATAGGCTAATTGTCCCGATTGTCTAAACACAAACTCGGTTTCGTCAGCAGTTGAAGCCGTGTTATTAGCTTTGATTGAATAAGCACTTGTTGACTTAACCGCCTTTGCATCTAATTGGTCTTGCGCATTGCTTGTCAAAGAGTTGATTCTTTGTAGTTCTGTATTGCTTACGCTACCGTCTGCAAGTTTAACCGCATCGATTCCCGTTGCTACTTTTGCGTTTGTTACCACACCGTTATCAATAGTCCAAACAGTCCCTAAAGCACTTACTATAATATCGCCTTTGTCACCATCTGAAACGCCACCGCCATTAATCAAAGTCGAAGTCCAAACAGTACCGTTATAAAATCTATAAACTAATTGATTTGCAGTATATCCAACTCCATCGATTGTAGTTGTGCCACTTACAACAAAAACAGTATATCCTTTATTTGTTACACCCGTTGGGTCTGTTACGGTTATTGTTCCGTTTGTTGCATAATCGTTTTCATTTACTGCCGTGAAAGAAGTTGTTTTTATATCAGGCGTAAAAGATATTGTTCTTGTAAAACCGTTAGAACTCATTAATTTATAAGTACCGCTAAAACCATCATAATCTTTTTCAAAAGCTATGCTATTGTCTAACCAAGAAAAAGCAATAAGCCTATTAGTTAATGAAGTACCCGTAGTAGATATCGCCATTTCATCATCAACCACATCTCTATAAGCATCCCCACCTTTAATAATTAAAGACTGAATACCTTGACCTAATGTACTTTCATTCCCCTCCGTCAATACGCTTTCTAAGTCTATTGATACTGCACCCGTTTGTCCGTTGACTGAATCGACTGCACCACCGCCACCTACTAAGTCTGCTAAAGCGGTGTTCAAAGTTGTATCGGTTAAGGTAACAGGGTTGGCTACTGTAATTTCGTCGCCACCGTCTGCCGTTATATTTAAAAAGTTTGTATTTGTTTTTTGAAAAGCCGTTCTTAACGGGTCGCCCATTCCGTCGTTCGCCGAAATTCCGATATTAATTGTGTCTATCATACGTATATTAAGTTAGTTTTATTTTTATTTTGACCATTTAACATTGCATTTAAAGTAGTTCTTTTTATGTTATAAATCTCTGATGCCTCTAAAGAACCAAAATAAAAAACACCATTATTTAAATCTAATATTATTTTACTATTTGATTCTCTAAGTTTGTATTTTCTATCTTTAGGTATAGTCACCTCTTTTAGTTTTTTAATAGTTTCTTTTGTGTGTTTGATACCAAGATGGGATAACGACATTTTCAGTTTAGTTTCGTTACTTAATTTTTTACCAAACTTAGCTAAACTCATTTTTTCTTTAGATTCAAAACTCATTTTTCCACTTTTATCGTTTGTCTTTGTATATCTACAATTCAAACCATTATTTATAGAATTATAATAGTCTTGCCAATATCTTTCACGTTTATTTAATAATTCAATATTACATTCCTCTATAATTTCTATTTTATGATTTTTGAAGTCATATTTTAAAAAAGAACTGTATAATTTTATTTGCATTTTACAGTTATGTGATTTGTATTTATTAAATCTTACTTTTGGATTTAATGTTTGACCTATATAAACCTTATTACTTGGACTAACTATTTTATATATTACTCCTATTGCCATCTTTTTTAAATTTCGCTAAAAATATTTGTAATTTTTTTTCGTTAACCAATCTCGGTTTGCTCGGTTTTTTAATCTTGCCCATAAGTATCGATTTGTTCATTGCCACAACTTGAGTTACCCCCAAAATACCAACTGCCATAATTAACGGGTCTTTTGTTTACGACATCGTTAAAGGCGTAATATTCTGCAATTCTATTACGTACAAGCCATTTTTTCATACGTTGGGCATAAACCTCGCATTTGCTTCTTTGATTTGTGTACAAGTAGTCTATTTCGCTTTTAGAAATACCCTCGCTATTCTCTGAGGTGTGCTTAGTTATCCCACCGTTGTTGATTTGGTATGCACCGATAAGAAAATAATTCTTTGCGCTTGCGTGGATAAGGAACGGTTTAATATATTCGTCGTATAAAGTCAAATATAAACCTGCTAAATCGTCATTCTCGTAGTCAGTGCAAATTTTATTGTATAAACTTTCTCCTAATAACGGCTCAAGGTCTGTTATTTGCGCATCTAAAACGCACGGTAAAAATTTATCTATATCAACATTGCCCCCAATCGGGGTGTATTTTGCAATATCTACGGCTCTAATTATCGCTTTCATATCTTAATTATTAAATGTCGTGAGGGGCTATTCCTGCAATCCCTGAGGCTCTGTCTTTTTTCGCTTCGTCAATAGCAATAGGCGATTTAGGGTCAATCTTAACATCTTTTTTCTTGTACGTTAATTTTTCCCAATAATGTTTACAAGTTCCGCCCGTGTAAGTAGCACTTAACAAGCCACCGCCCTTAAATTTCCAAATAGAATAAGGTTTATCGGGGGTCGGGTGCATTCCGAAACCTGCGTTTACTGTTACTTCGCCCATCGCTTCGATGTCCTCTCGTCTGTAGATTTTATTAGCTGACATCATATTTTTACAAAACTCTCTTTCGGGGTTTGGATTTCCTGCATATCTGTAGCGAAATAGATAAAAATCAGTATCGTAAATACTTTTACGGTTTGGGTTTGCCGTTCCCGTGCTTGCAAATTTATAAGTCAGTTTATCCTCTTCGTCATAGTCTACTGGTTTACATTCGATTAATTCGTATTCGGACAAATCTTCGTCTTCTCCTAAATCGATTAACTGATGACCTACTTTAACCTCGTTATTTTGCTTTGATAATTGCTGAATAGGTGCGCTTGCAGTACTGAACATCGCTTGTGCAACCTCTTTTGGTAACTGTAAGAATTGGATTAAGAACACAATCGCTTGCTCTTTAGATAAAATACCCTCTTTTACTTTAGCTACGATGTCAATAGCTGAGGCAATTTGCGCACCGTTGTAGCTATTGGCGTTCGCATCTAATTCAGTCCCTATACTTGAACCTCTTAACGGTATAAACTCTAAGTTTAAAGTTACTTTATTCTGTCTTAAAACGTACATAAAACCGTTTAAAATAGTTTCTTGTTTTGGAGTAATGACATTTAACATTAATTCCGTAAATGCAACCTCCATTTCATCTGCATTGTTACCAAATCCTGTATTATCTTTAATTCCAAAAAGTATTGGCGATGTTACTTTGTGGGCAACCATTTGTTGCCTACGTGCTTCCTCACTTAAAAATTGATATTGTCGATGCGCATCGCTTATCTCAATAGCTTCTATTGTAGTGGCATTTTCCTTATTGCTATTAAAAGATAATACTCTTTTTCCTGCGTTATTACTACCTGCTAATTTACGGTCTATATTGCGTTCTATTGCGTTCTTAACCTCTTCATCCGCTTCGCCATCATTAAAGTTTATAATGTGTCCTGCGCTCAAACCATTTTTAACGTGGTTTACACAATAGATTGAAATTTCTTCCTCAAGTTCGGCATAATTTAAACCGCTATAATAACTCGGTCTTGTGAAATAAAAATCAGATATACTATATTTTTTTATAATATAAACCGTTCTTTTTTCTTTAGTGTTTAACGTAAAAGCAGGGATTTCTTCGGGTGGATATTTTCTAATATCTGACCAATCATAAGAATACCAATAAGAACCGATTTCTCCCTCTTCATTTACCACGCTTGGCATAACTTTCTCTTTTGGCAGGTGTGAAATACTAACAATTTCATTTCCTGCTTTACCTAAAATTATTTCGATACTTGCCTCTTCAAAAATAGCAAAGTCTTGACATATTTTTTTTACTTCATCCTTTGGTAAAATAGATGTTATTTTCGCCCATTCAACCGCCTGCTCTGCGTTATACTTTGCGGTCAATCCTTTACCATAAATAAAGTTGGCGTAATTATCTATAATAGCCGAGTTAGTAGGACTATATTTATATCTGTCAATCACATAAGTATAACCCTCGTTATTCTTACCATTTAGCATCCAATTTTTTTCCTTTGTAGGTTTAAAAACTGGACTTTGATGTGACGATAAATTAACTATTCTTACATCGCTCATAATATACTTCCGTTACTTAATTTATAATTCTCTAAATCTACTGTATCTGTGGCAAAAACCTTATCCCTATATAAAACAATGTTGCCGTCTTTAACTTCTAAATTGAAACTCTCAGCTTCTTTACACGTAAGGTTAAAACTAAATGTTAAATATCCGTTTGAGTAAGTTGTAGCCACTTCTGTAAATTCGTTGTTAACTTGTGTTTCCTCGTTTAACAAATTGACCGTTAAATCAGTCGCGTTATAACGAGGTATAATAGTTATCGTTTGTGTGGTGTTGTCAGGTCTAATAATTATCATACTATAATAACGATAAAATTGTGATTTGTATTAAAACAAAAAACCCGCCTTAATAGACGGGTTTCTGCTCCTTTCTTTTAAAGATTATCCATTCACGTAATCAGGGGAAACAATAGCCAAAAGCGATGTTTTTGCCGAACTTGACAAAATTGGTGCAGTATCAGGCTCAAGACTTTGTAAAGTCATTTTTAAACCATAGAACCCGCCTAAATCTCCTGCAATTTCTCTTGTACCCGTTGTTTTATCAACACCGTTTTCAATACCAAAGCAATGTACTAAACCGTTATTGTCTTCTAAAAACACAACCATTCTATCACGGCTTAATAGTTTAGCTTGATTAACAAGCGGTGCGCTCAATCCCGTTAATACTAACTCAATTGACGCATCATAGAAAATAGTCCCGTTATCTCTTGAAGCCGTTTCGGTTTCAGTAGGTACATTCCCCGTATTTTTTAATTCAAATTGGAAAACTTCTGCAAGCGTTCCAATACTTGTAAGTTCTGAAGCGGTTACTGTGAAACCGTAATCTTGCCACGGGGCAAAATATGCGTTTCTTAAACCGCCCGTAAAGTTCTTACATTCGAGCAAACGCCCATTTATAATAAAATCACAAGCCATAATTTATATATGTTTTAAAAACCGCCCCAATTAAGAGGCGGTTATGTTAATAATTATGCTACTGTGTAAGTAGTATATAATACAATCTCGTTACCTCTTACATATTGTACACCTGCTGTGTAAACCATTTTGTAACGTACTGTACCGCTTAAGTCGGTTTCGTCCATATCTTTAATTCTTACTTCGTTATGGTCAGACAATAGACCCGTTCCGAAATAAAGATTTTTCTTTTGGTAAATTACCATAGTTGAAGCAGGTAAACCGTTAACAACTTCTAATTTGTAAGTACCATATTGTAACACCATTTCTGCACCGCCTAAACCGTTAGAAATTCCTGCACTTACTAACGCTTGTGTATAAGCTAAAGCTACATCAGGCGATACCGCAAAAATTAAGTCTGTTTTTCTACGCAAAGCGATAGGCACTGCGTCTAAAGTAGCTTCGATTTTAGCGATAACATTTGACTTAGTGATTGTAGCAGGTGAGGCTACATCAATAACCGTTGCATCAGCTAAGAACAAAGGTAAGAACCCGTCAAAGTGTCCGTCGTCTGCAGCATCTCCAACCCAGATATCTGAATCAGTAGCTTGTGCAGTATCGGCTAAAATTTCAACTAATAACGCTTGCTCTTCGTCTACAGGCATATTGTCGTTATGCGCAGAGAATCCCATTGTAGCGGTATCCCATACATTACGAAAATCCTCTTTACAAATCTCGGCTTCGTTTTTAATTTTCTTTGGCTCTAAAACCACTTCGGCTAAAGTTACCGAACCCGCAGGTGTGAACCCACAAGAAAAGTCTTGACGACCGTTGCCGTAATCGATTTTACGGATTGATGTTTTTACGGGAATATTTGGTAATACTGTTACCAAACCTTTTGCGATAGTATCGGCTTCTTTGAACGCCTTACCTACTATTTCGCCTGCAACTGTACCGTTATAGTTACTGTTTACACTTACTGTTGTAGCCATTTTTTATTTACTTTTTTAGATTATTTAATGATTCAACTAAACGACCCCTTGTCGTTGTAGCCATTTTAACTTCTTTTTCAATCGGTGCAACTTTGGTTTTAGTAACCGCAGGTTGCTCACTTAATTCAACTTTCAAATCCTCAACCGCTTTTGCGCTTTCTGAAAATTTAGCTTCGATTTGGTTTGCAAAATCAGCTTTCAATTCTTCTCCGAATTTTACTAAGATACTTGAAATCATATCTTTTAATTCGCCCGTTGAATCCATAGCAGTAGGCGTTACCTCTTTCGCTTGTTCAACTTCGACCTCTACCGCAGGCTCTTCAATCATTGCCTCTTTTACCTCAGCAATTACACCCGTTTCAGTTACGATAATCATAAAATCGTTTTCCAACGTGTAATCTCCCGCAGGAGCAGGAACATTGTCCTCAGATGTTACCAATGATATAGCACCGCCAACCGTTGGGACGTCTCCTTCAAATTCAATTACACCCGCACCCTCTTTTAGGTTTGCTTGTGCTAATTTGACAGACTTAGAAAACAAGCCTTTCAACTCATTTACTATCTCGTCTTTCATTTGTTTAAAATCCATATTACTAACTTTGTTTAAAATTACTTTTTCACTAAAAACGCCCTCTAAAGAGAAACCCGTTCCGTTTTCTAATGCCTTTTGATATTCGGCATCGCTTTCAAATTTCATAGTACCAATCCAATCGCCAACCTCTGCACCTAAATTGTAAACCGCTGACTTATCCTTTTCGGTATCCTCTACAATCCAACTCTCTACTAAATACGCTTCGAGTACATCGTCTGAATTATGCTCAACATTAAAGTTTCTTTGCTTGTTATTTTTAAAATATAACTCGCTTGCTCTTCTTACTGTTTGCTCTGAAAAAAACACCTCGAACTCTTCTTTGCTTTCCTCGTCATAGCGGTAAATCTTTTTATTAGGTTTCATTATGATACCCATTAAAATACGCTTCTTATCGTCAACCTTTGCAAAGGTTTGTTTTTGCTTTTTAAGTGCGACAAATTGGCTTTCCATTGCAGGCTCGCCAACTACTGAAATAGCATTAATGCCGTCTTTCAATTCATCATTTAAAAATAACTCGTACACTTTCATAACTTAATAACGATTTTATTATTTGTTGTCGTATTTTTTAACCGAATACAGAATTAGCTACTGCGTTTCTGTCTAACGCTTGTTGGCTTGTGACTTGACTACCTACAACGAATGTTTGAACGGGTCTGTTTTGTTGTCCTGCTATTGTTGCCGTTAATTGGTTTGTTGAACTTTGTCCCACTAAATTGAATTGTGGTGCTGAACTTGTACCGCCCCCGCTTGCACTTGCATTACTTCCACCACTACCACCACCGCTTGACATAGGGTTAGTTGACAATATAGACTTAACCGCTTTAAAACCCGTCGAAGCTACGAAAGCTATATTTGCAACCTTTAAACCTATCTCGTAAGGCGTAACGGCTTTAGTCGCTAACTCGGCAGTTATACCTTGATAAGTATTCATTAACGCTTGACCGACTGCAAAGGCTTTTCCTATCTTACTATTTTTACCTAACATTGTAGCGACTTTACCAAAGGTTTCGGCTGATAATGCCAACTCTTGTTGTTGAATTATCTTTTTACGTTCTAATCCTTGTTGCTCGTAATAGGCTCTTTCTTGGTCTGTTAAAAATTCAGTATTAGAAACGAATTTATTATACTCTTCTAACATTGCTTTTTTCTCACTTAAAGCACCGTTAAAGTTTTCTATTTCGGCTAACCTGCGATTAACTTGTTTTATTTCTTTGTCCTCAGGCGTTTCGATTTTGTCGAGTTCCTCTTGTTGGCGTTTGAAATTTTCCGCATATTCTTTATCGTAATTATCTTGCGCTTCTTTTGCCTTTGCAAAAAAATCATTTGCCTCTTTTAGTAAAGCATCGTATTTTTCTTTTGCAATTCTTTTTTCTTCTTCTGCTCTTTCTTTAGCTTTTCTTTTTGCTTCCTCGTTTTCTTTTTCTCTTTGCTTTTGTCTTTCCTCTTGAAACTCTACTTCTTTACCTAAATTAAACTCTAAGCCTTGTTGTATTGCTTCATTCCATTTTTGATTTGATAAAACATAAGCATCCTCAGCCTTTTTAATATCTTCCGCTTTTAATGTGGCGTTGTTTTTAGCGTCTTGAAATAATTGAAATTTTATTTTAGCATCGTTTGCATAAAGTTTTTCCCTATCTTTATAAGCCTTTTTTTCAATATCTAATAATTCACTTTCTGTTTTCCCTGATAATTTACCCCTTAATAAATCAAGTTTTGTTTTATTATCAATAGCTTTTGAATTTAAGTCTAAAAGTCTATTTTGTTCTGATATTGCATCGTTTAAGTTTTTTTGTGCTTCTTCATAAGTTTCTGTAGACTTAGTACCTGACATTAATTTGTCAATCAAAAAGCCCAAAGCAACAACTAAAGCACCTACACCCGTTGACAACAAAGCTACTCTTAACGCTTTTAAAGCCCCAGTTGTAGTTCCTACCACAGTAGCATAAAGCGTTTGTAATCCTATTTGTACTTTGGTAGCTACATTTGATAACCCGATAGCTAAAGCACTTTCTTTTTGCAATGCATTTGCGATTGACTGAATACCTACGGTTAAACCAATAGCACTTTCGACCTTTAACATTGTTTCTTGTAGGTCTTTATTCTCTTCCCCTAATAAAGCACTTGCGGAAGTAGCAACTGAAAACGCTCCCGACAACGCTTGCGTACCTTGAACAACTGCATCGATATTTTTGGTATCACTACCTAAATTTTTAATACGGGTGTTGATGTCGCCTAACTTATCGGAAACCTCTCCCGCTTGTTTGGCAATTTTATTATACTCTTCCGAACCCTCTGGCAATTGCGCTAATTGTTCTTTTAGCTTTCTTAATTCGGCTTTTAAAGAAACGCTACTTTTTTCCGTTTCTGCAAGTGAATTTTGCAAAGCATCAAGACCGCCCATAGCTTGAACCGCCTCTACATCAATCTCGATAATTTTCTTTATTGCCATTGTTTAATTTTTTTAAATACTTCTTTAATAGTACGTGGATATCTATATCCGCCCTTTGCGAATCTTATATTTTCAGTAGTTGGCTTGAAATCCATCGACTGTAAAAGTTCAATTACTTGTGTTATCATTGTTGACCTTGTGTTACTGTTATTGTGAAATTATCTCCCCCGATTGTCACGTCAATATCCATTGTGCGACTGTCGTTTGCGTCTGTTATTCCTTCCGTGAATTTATCAACTTTGATTTTCAAATAGTTGGTTTGCGTTCCCGTTGCATTCTCTAAAGTTATCCAACTCGTACCGTCGCCAGTATTTACTTTTGAAGCTAAGTAATTTTGGTTAGCCGTTATTTTACAGTCGTAATTTTGTGCGCTTGGTGTGACTTGTAAATCTGTAAATTCAACTCCATTTGCCACGCCCGAATAAGCAGGAACGTATAGCGAAATCATATCAGCAGTTATGTAAGTTGTATCTGCCGTATAATCTACGGTATCTGCCGTTAGCATTATGTTATCATTAACCGAAGTAAAAGGAATACCAATGTAGTTCAATAACTCAAAATCCACCTTACCACTTGTAAGGTTTATTTTCATCGAGTTGATAATATAAGCGTTACCGCCAATTTGTATCCTATCATTTAGCTTTAACTTAATCAATAACCCAATAGGTAAATAAGCCGTATAAGTTGTTATCCTGCGTTTTAATGAATATAAATCACTAATGTAATCACTCCAATAATTACTAAATAAATTACGTGTAATTTCGGTATAAAGAAAAGTACTTATATCACTTGAAAAGTTTACCGTATTACTCACTTGACTTGCAAACAAATCATTTTCGGTTGCCGTTTGCCACGTGTAATCAATATCTGCGTGACCGTCAGCCTTTATAGAAGTATCATAAAACTGATAACCGTTTCTGTAAAAAATATAAGGCTTACCAATGTAAGGCTCTAAGGTTTTATCTATCGACTTCCCTAATTGAATATTGGTTAAATCTCCATTTGAAACATTTGTCATTCTCTCAAAGACTAAGTTCTCAAATTGGGTTTCAACTTTTAATTCCGTGCCGTCAATATCGTATGTCGAACGTAAATCTCCATAACCAATACCGCCGTTGTTTTCTCTGAATTGCTCCCCTAATATTTGCCCCGTGTTTTGATGTTTAAAATCGATTTGCTTAAACAATTTCGGTCTTTTAACAACTACGTCGTCAGTATCTACAAAGTCGCTTATATCTATTAATTTGCCTTGTGCATACCAATCATCCAACGGTAGGAATGTGAAAGTATTTGAATTGATAGGTACTAAAACCAAATTAAACATTTTGATAACTGAGGTAACAAAATCCTTAACCTTAAACTTAGGCATCAAATTAGAAATCGTTGCTAAACCTAAAAGGCTTTGCGTCGGTGTTGTAGTGGATTTAAAAATAGCTCCTAAACTTATTTTCCTTGCGACTACTATTTGAGTGTGAAAGTCAAAATCTCCAACGGCTTGAATACTGAATTTATTTAAATAACTCCCATTTTCTAAACCCTCAAAAATAAATGTTTGGTCGCCCGTTCCGTCGGCTTCAACTTTCTGAATACCGTTGTTAAATATTCTAATTTTGTAAGGTGTTGTTTCAAAACCAGCATCAGGAAACACTTTAAAGAATACTTTGTATTTACTTCCCGTTGCGTTGGTGTATGCTATTGTGTCGTTTGTTGTATCGACTGTAACGCTAATATCTCCTAACGTTCCTGCGCTTGTAATATTAGCTAAAACTTCTTCCCCAAAGGCTTCAATTTGTCCCGCTTCTCTATGCAACCACATAAAAAGGTTATCGAATACCGCTCTATTTAAGAAGTCGTTTCTAAATGTTACCCCGTAATGGCTCGAAATAACATCAAAAATCCTATTCAATCTTAAAGCAGGCTTCAATTGGAAGTACTTTAGTTCCCCTGATACGTGCGTAATGTCGTTTGCCGTGCCGTCTCCTATAACAATATTCCTAACTGACGTAATCAAAGGGTAATAAACGTCCCCGTTTGCTATACTTTCGTCATAAGTAGCGTCGAATATTGACGGGTCAAAGTCGTGATTAAACTCTGAGAAGTCTAAACTACTTAATTCATCCTCTTTAAACAAGTCCGAAAGGCTTAAAGTAGATGAAAAAAACCTAATTGTATAGGCGTAAGGCTTTTGGTTTTTAATCTTTACATCCTCTAATTGAATTAAACCGTACTTATAAGGCAAAGAACCGAGTTCAATATATCCTAATACTCTAATATTTGGGTTAAACGTGCCGTCGACATCTGTATTGTAATAGTGTTGGAAAATATCATTGTTTATATTGGAAGCTGGAACGGTAAAAGACTGCGAAAAATCGCTAAAGGTTTTTGAAATATCGGCAATATTCTGAACACTCGAATTGATTTCGATTTGCTCATCTTTAAATAACTCGAGTTGTTTACCCTCTACGTAAATATTAACTTTTAACATTGATTGATAATATCAAATGAATATTTAAAATCTACTGAATACTGTATTAACTTATCGACTAAAGACGTTTTGTATTCGATTGACTTTTTATCTAAACTAACGGGGTTAATTACACCGCCCTCAATTAACCAAATACTCTCGCTTAACATCATTTGTCTAAAGGTTTCATTTTCGCTTTCGTTTAGATAGTCAGTATTGCAACTAACCTTGCTACGCCCGTTTGAATTGAAAGTCTTGTAAGTGTGGCTTGAAGTATTGAAAACTCCAAACTCAGAAATTAGACCTCTGTATTCTGAACTCTCTATTTCGTCGCTTCTCTTTTG
>Ga0247722_10000970_pt1 | contig 16419 bp, 8 predicted proteins | sample MSEWelMarce3H_FC_FD_189094 | JGI IMG/M metagenome (GOLD analysis project Ga0247722, IMG submission 189094) | Subsurface sediment microbial communities from gas well in West Virginia, United States - MSEEL Well Study Marcellus 3H_FC | ecosystem: Environmental > Terrestrial > Deep subsurface >... | reverse complement strand
TACTTTGGCAGAAATTAGACAAAGAGTAAAATAATAATGGTTCTACCATCAAATTAAATAAGAAAATGAATAAGTTTGTAAAAATTATTGAAAGTAAAAAATTAGCTCTCAAAATTTCTTTTCTATATGTATTATTAGGGACATTATCCGTTTGTTCTATTTATCCAAAAGATTTATTTTACGGTGAATGGTCGTTATTTTGTTTAATAATTACATTTCCTGTATCAATAATTAGTTTTGGTTATAGATATGCAGAATCCAATTTATTGTATCCAGTATTTATAATACAATTAATAATGTTTTTTTTGACTTTCAACATTTTAAGTCTAGTAGTGAAAGAAAAAAATATATAAAAAAACTTCAGCTATATCAAAATCTTAATTCCTTTTAAAAGCCGAACATTGAAATGCAATGAACCCCATTAAACACATAAATTTGTGCATGCCACCAAATCTCTACCCATTCGGATAATAAACTTCCTTTGGTTTTATCCTGAAACTTTGGTAGTGGTTGTAGCCCAGATAGAAATGGAAAGCCTTGCGAACACAAAAGTTATTTTTTTCTTGGCTTGCCACAGCGACTCCCGACCCTTCGGGAGAAGCTCGTGGCGGGCCTAGAAAAAAAAACTTTTGTGAAGCAAGCTTGGAATGGATAGCTGGATTGGCTTCTTGAAAATGTTATTAACAAAACGTAATTCGTAATTCGGATTTCATAATTTATATTTTACCTTTGGCTTTTATTAAAATTTTGGATTATGGTTTATAAATTTAGAGTGATTCTGGATGCCGAAGAGGATATCTTTAGGGATATTGCAATTTTGGAAAACGATACTTTGGAGGATTTGCACAATGCTATTGTGAATGCTTTTGGTTTTGATGGATTGGAAGTGGCATCGTTTTATACTTGTGATGACACATGGAATCAAGAAGATGAAATTCCGATGTTTGATGCGGGAGATATTCCTGGTGAGCAAAAAACAATGAGCGATTATCAATTGAAGGATATTTTGGATGAGGATCAAACAAAAATTATTTACGTATATGATTTTATAAGTATGTGGACATTTTTGGTTGAACTTGCTGCCGTTGAAGAGGTTGCCGCTGGAAATGTGTATCCTGAAACTATTTTTTCGCATGGTGAAATGCCTGCTGAAGCTATGGAAAAGCATTTTGAAGCTGATATGGATGAAGACGATTACAATGAATTTGATGACGATATTGACGAGGATGACCTTGATGCCTATGGTACTGACGATAGTTTTGAGGACTATGGATTTGAAGAAAATTGGAATTAAAAAATAAAACAAATACTATAATATGATTAACTTATTCAATACCCATATTGAAAACTTATCCATTCATAGAGTGGGAAATAAAAGCCGCAACGAATCTATGTTTTTGTCTGAAAACCCTTATGGTTTAAATGACGAAATTGTACCTTTACTGAAAGAATATTTTTTTAAATCATTTAGAGAAAAAGAAGAAAATTATTATCAATTTGCGCATGAAGTGGATTTGGAGTACAATGAAATGTTCAATTTGGCAACAGCTGTTTTTGAAAAACCAAGTGATATTCACGAAATTTCGAAAAAAATAACCAATCATTTATTTGAACAATCCAATCATCCGCATATAAAAAATGGAGAAGTTTATGTAACTTATTTAACCAACGTGTCTATTGACAATACAGTTGTTGATGCTATTGGAATATTTAAAAGTGAATTGCGTACCGATTTTTTACAGTTTGAAGAAACCAATAATAACCTTGAAATGGTTTTGCAAGAAGGAATTAATTTGAATAGACTTGACAAAGGATGCTTGATTTTTAATTATAAAAAAGAAGAAGGTTACAAAATATTGACGGTTGATAGTAACCGTTATGATGCGAGGTATTGGTTGGAACATTTTTTGAGTGTTGATGCGTTTCAGGACGAGAATTTTATGACCAAAAAATACCTAAAATTTTGTCAGAGTTTTGCCAAAGACGTTGTTTTTCCTGCTGAAGACAAAAAAGAAGAAGTAATGTTTATGAACCGAGCTGTAAATCATTTTGCAAAAAATGATCAGTTTGAAGAAACTGCTTTTTTAAATGACGTATTGGATAATCCTGACTTGATACCCGAATTTAAAAACTATAAAGTAGATAAAGGTGAAAAGTTTAGTATTGAAGATGTTACGAGTTTTCCTATTGCCAATGCGGCAGTTAGCGATGCACGACGATCTATAAAAAATGTAATCAATTTAGATACTAATATTCAGATAAAGTTAGATTTTATAAACCCCGAAAGTGCCGAAAAGTTTGTTGAAAAAGGATGGGACGAAGAAAAACAAATGTATTATTATTTGGTTTACTTTAACAAGGAACAAAAGAGTTAAATTAAATTTAACAACTGTTTAATCACACAAACCTCAAATAAAATGAATTTATTTGAGGTTTTTTTTTATTTTTGTTAAAAAAAATAGCGAATAAGCTGTGTATCAATAAGGAACAATAAATGAAAAAAGCCATTGTAATTGGTGCAACATCTGGAATTGGAAAAGCGCTAGCCGAAATATTAATTACAAAAAACTATACAGTTGGAATTGCTGGAAGACGCACTGATCAGTTGGAAGAACTATATACAAAATATCCAAATAATGTAGTATTTCAATCTATTGATGTAACAAAAATAGAAACAGTAAATGAAAATTTAGAAAAATTAGTACATCAATTAGGTGGTTTAGATTTGTTTATCAATGCCGCAGGAGTAGGTTTTGAAAATGAATTATTGGAATTTAATCCCGAAAAAGTAACAATAGAGACTAACGTATTAGGATTTACAGCAGTAATTGGTTGGGCTTTTCACTATTTATGCCATCAAAACCAAGGTCAGTTGTGTAATATTAGCTCCATTGCTTGTTTGCGAGGTTATAGTGACGCACCGGCCTATTTTGGTTCAAAATCATTTCAAGCAAGTTATTTTGAAAGCCTACGTAAAAGAGCCAATATCCAAAAATCAAAAATTACTATTACCGATATCAGACCCGGTTTTGTTGCTACTAACTTAGCATTAGGTGATGGTATTTTTTGGATGTCATCTGTAAAAAAAGCTTCAAACCAAATTTACAATGCCATCCATCGCAAAGCCAAGGTTGCGTATGTTACCAAACGATGGTACATTATTGCTTTTTTGTTAAAAATCGCACCGAAATCATTGTACGACCACATGAGATAAATTCTGGTTATATTTTTTTTAGCTAATTATCTAATACTAGTGATTAGTAACCCATTTTACATTTTTTTTTATTATTTTTATCCAATGAAAAAGTCCCTACATATAGCATTACTATTACTATTAAGTACTATAAATTGTTTTTCACAATTCAGTAAAACACACTATATCCCGCCATTATCCAACTCACCAAGTCAAGATCCGTTAGGTCAATACATGTACATTTCATGCCCAAGTGTTACCCCTATAAGTTTTCAAATTAAAGAAATTGGCGGTGCAACTATATCTGGATTTGTTAGCAGGGATGCACCATATATTCATCAAATTGGAGCAGGAAACGATACCCAATTACTTGTTTCAAGTTACGATGTGAGTACCGTAAAAAACAACAAAGGGTATATTGTTCAAGCACAAGATTTGGTGTATGTTAATGTTCGTTTAACAGCAACCACAAATTATCAAGCAGGAGGATTAGTTTCTAAAGGAAGTGCCGCTTTAGGTACCGTTTTCAGGATTGGCGCTTTTGTAAACACAGGAGTAGCCTCTACCACAAATAACCATTACACTTTTGCAGCAATATTAGCTACCGAAAACAATACAACCGTTTCATTTAACGACATCAAAACTGGTGTACAGTTAATCAACAATGCTGCTGTAGGTAATACACCTCCATCCATCACTCTTCAAGCAGGGGAAAGTTTTGTGATTGCTGTTAACGGCCCCTCAACACCTAACAGAGATGGATTAATTGGCGCATCCATAACTTCCGACAAACCCATTGCGGTTAATTGTGGATCATTTGCAGGAAGCAACGGAACATCGTCCAACTTAGATTTAGGAATGGATCAAATTGTTTCGGCTGAACGAACTGGAAACGAGTATATTTTTATCAAAGGTGAAGGTGTGGATGCAACCGAAAGACCACTAATTGTTGCCAATGAAAACGGTACACAAGTTTTTTTAAATGGAAGTACTACAGCAACAACAACCCTTAATGCGGGTCAATATTTAGCTTTAACGGGGGCTGATTTTTCTTCTAATAATAATTTATTTGTACAAACTTCTAAAAATGTTTTTGCTTATCAAGGTATTGGAGGATCATCAAGTCAGGCCAACCAAAACATGCACTTTGTACCGCCATTAAGCTGTCAAACACCAAAATCTATCAATAATATTCCTTTTTTAAATGAAGTTGGTGATTTACAAGATTTTATAGGTACCGTTTGCGTGGTTACTAAATCTGGAGCTGATTTAACTTTTATAATCAACGGTGTTAACTATACACTTGCTACTTTACCAGGTTTTATTGGGGTTACAGGTCCGTTAGCCGTTACAGGAAATTCAAATTATGTAACCTATACTTTTTCAGGACTTACCGGAAATATTTCGGTTTTTTCAACTGAACAAGTTTATCTTTCCTATTATGGTTCAAGTGGTGCTGCAACTTATGGTGGCTTTTATTCGGGTTTTACTTTTAAACCTGAAATTGTTTTTGAAGCAGCAGTTGCAACCCAAGACAATTGCATCCCAAACGTGAACTTAGAGGTAAATTCAATTAGTAATTTTGATGTATATCAATGGTATTTTAATGGTGCTGAAATACTCAATGCAACATCTAACAGCTACGTGCCAACAGCACCTGGTTATTACAAAGTAAAAGCTTCGTTAACCGAATGTGGTATCGACTTTTTTTCAGATGAAATTCCTGTTAGCTCATGCTCTGAAGATGTTGATGCAGATGGAGTAAATGATAATGTTGACTTGGATATTGATAATGATGGTATCTTAAATTGTGCCGAATCATTTGGAGATCAAACTATTTCATTAACAAATAGTACTAATGGTTCAATAACCATAGGTACAAATTACAACAATACATTTACGGGTACTGTAACTACATCAACTATTGCTAGTACAACCCCGTTAGTTGGCGATGCAACTGGTAGTATTGTGACAGAAGTTCCTTCTGGAAAAACAAATTGGGTGCAATATGAATTAACTTTTTCGCAACCAACCTCTTTAGGAATAATTTACCCAAATGTAGTAAATGCAACAGAACAACTAAATTCAAACGCAGAATACATCATTAATTCTGAAACAAACAAAACCATTACTGTTGTTAATCCATCCAATCAATTATTAATTGATACAAATTATGATGGTATTTATGAAGCTGGAATCACACAATATTCATCTTTCGAAATTCGATTTAGACTAAATTCTCCAACTCTTGTTGCAGGTGCAGGCACATTCAAATTTGTAATACATGATGCCAATTCAATAAAAATAACACATAAAAATTTAATTGATACAGCCCCCAATAAATCAACTTTCAGAATTGTGGCTCTTTGTGTAGGCAAAGATTCTGATGGTGATGGTGTTTCTGATCAAAATGATTTAGATTCCGATAACGACGGAATTATTGATTTCGTTGAATCGCAAGGCGCAAATTTTCAAGCATTATCAGGAATTGATGCCAACCTTGATGGTGTTGACGATATGTTTGCAGCAACATTTTCGGCTGCTGACTCAGATGGGGATAGCGTTCCCAACTATTTAGATTTAGATGCTGACAATGACGGAATTTATGATTTGAACGAATCAGGAGCATCCGTAACCGATGCAAATTTGGACGGAATTATTGATGGTTCTTCAACAAGTTTTGGTGCTAATGGATTATTTAATTTGTTAGAAACTTCACCAGATAATGGAGTTCTAAATTATACACTTGCCAATACCGATGCAACTTTGTTTAATTATATTGATTTAGATGCTGATGGAGATGGTTGCAACGATGTTATTGAGGCAGGATTTATTGACTCAAATTTTGATGGAATATTGGGAGCAACCTTCCCGCCTACCATCAATCCAACCACGGGTGTCGTAACCAGTGGAACCGCTTATACATTACCAAACAATAATTACATAACCAGCGCACCCATAATAATTACACAACAGCCCACAAACAGTGCTGCTTGCGAGGCGCAACAAGTTACAACATTCAGTGTTGATGCCGCAGATATTACAAGTTTTCAATGGGAATTATCAACAAACAATGGTACAACATGGGCACCAATCTCAACGTCTTCATTGTATGCGGGTACCAATTCAAACACGTTATCAATAACAAATCCAACACCGTCAATGTTGGGCTATAACTACCGTGTATTGCTTAATCGAAACGGAAATTCGTGCGATGTCTATTCAAGTAGTGCCACGCTTTCTATATATGCACTTCCGGCGGTTGCCACTTCAATATCTATGGTACAATGCGATGATGATACCGATTTAATTTCTAGCTTTAATTTAACTCAAAAAAATCCAGCAATTTCAGCAAATTTTGCTTCCGAAACTTTTACTTATTATTTTACACTAGCAGGAGCGCAAACGGCAGATGCAAATCAATTAATTTCTAATCCAATAGCGTTTTCATCAACAAATACGACCGTTTATGCACGGGTAGTAAACAATAATAACTGTTTTTCTATTTGTCCAATTAACTTAATTGTATCTTTTACTCAAATTCCAGATACCTTCCAAATCGATGATATTGTAGTTTGTGATGACTTTATTGATACTGCAAATGATGACTATGACGGAATTTCATCTTTTAATTTCGCATTTGTTTCCCAATTAATTTTGGATGAATTACCAACCACAGGAAACTACATACTAAGTTATTACAAAACAGAAGCCGATTATTTATCAGAAACAGATGCCAACGGAAATTCACTAGCAATTCCTGCTTCTGATTACTCAAATTATAGAAATATAGGTTCGCCAGATATGCAAACTATTTGGGCAAGAGTTGAAAGCAGCACAACAAATGATTGTTTTGGTATTACAAAATTCAATTTGGTCGTTGAAGCTAAACCAATAATTAATAACGTTGGAATAAATAATGTGATCAGAGAATGCGACACTAATAATGATGGTGATTTTGTTTTTGACACATCACAAATAGAATCCAATTTACTAAACGGTCAAACCAATAAAATACTAGAATACACCGACCAATTGGGCAATCCAATTCCAAGACCGTTTCCTGCAACCTATTTAGTTACAAATTCTGCAACTATATCAGTAAAAATGATTAACGATACAGATCAACAATGTTTTGAAACAAGTAGTTTCCAGTTTATCGTTGACACCACACCAGTAATCAATTTATTGCCTATAAATACACTTACAAAATGTGATGATGAAACCGACCCAAGACTTCAAGATGGTATTGTTACATTTGACACATCACAACTAGAAACGCTACTGCTACAAGGACAAACTGGCTTACAAATTACCTACACTGCCCAAGACGGTTCGCCAATATCAAGTCCGTTTCCTCCTTCTTTTACAACAAGCACTCAAAATGTTTTTGTAACCATCAAAAACCCTTTAAATCCAAATTGTTTTGTCCAAACTACCCTACAATTTATAGTAAATGAACTCCCAAATATCGATTTAAACCTTGATGGACATGATACCGCATTGGTTTGCAAAAACCTACCCGATTATTATGTAAACATTACAGCAGGTGATTTTATTGGACATCCATTCAATATTTTTAGCTTTCAATGGTACTTAAATGGTGTCATCCTACCCGGCAAAACAACCTATAACATCAATGTAAACAAACCCGGAACCTATACTGTAGAAGTAACGAATAGCGCAGGTTGCAGCAGAACCAGAAAAATTATAGTAACCGAATCAGAAATTGCAACAATTACCTCTGTAGATATAACCGATTTCACAACCAACAACAATGTAACCATCAATAGTACAGGAATTGGCACCTACACTTACAGCATTGGCGAAGAATACGGCGCCTACCAAACCGAAAACTACTTCCAAAACATACCCATGGGTTTCCACAATGTGTATGTTAGAGACGAAAAAGGATGTGGCACAAGAGAGCAATTAATATCGGTACTTGGCGTACCCAATTACTTTACTCCAAACGGCGACGGAATCAACGATTACTGGAATTTGGAAGGCGCAAACGCAAAATATTTCTCCAAAACAACAATCATGATTTATGATAGAACAGGGAAATTAATCAAACAAATTACCCCAAAAACCGAAGGTTGGGACGGCACCTACAATGGCGAAAAACTCCCATCAGACGATTATTGGTATTCCATTTTACTAGAAAACGGAAAAATATATAAAGGACACTTCAGTCTCAAAAGATAATTTTTTTATTTAGCACCAAATGGCTTGGGCGCTTTCCGAGCCATTTTCCCGCTCCCGACGCTTCGGGACGGGGGTACAACTCCAATATTTTGGGTATTCTCCAAACTTTTGGGATTATATATTCGTGAAAATTGAAATCAAAATTACGTTTTCATTGATACTACAATGAACCGATTATCATTGATAATTCAACTCAAAAACCCAATCAAAAATGAAAAAAAGTTGAATTATTTTACTATTTTTGGAGATTAAAATATTTACTAAATTAGTATGCCAAAAATATACGATAATATAAACAATCACCTAACTACTGGACTTAATGAAACTCTGGAAGTATCAAATAGAACTGATTTTTGCGTAGGTTATTTCAATCTTCGGGGGTGGAAAGAGGTAGCAGATAAAATTGATAATCTTGCTGGTGAAACAATAATTGAAGCTAACGATGATGTTCATCGTATTTGTAGATTATTAGTAGGTATGCAAAAATTACCTGTTGACATTTTAAGAGATTTTTTCAGTAACGATGAAGACCACATAATAGACCAGGCTGAAGCTGTAAAACTTAAAAAAAGATTAGCTCAAGAATTTAAAGACCAATTAACTATTGGCACACCAACCGAGCAAGACGAAAAAGCTTTACAAAAGTTAAGCATACAATTGAAAGAAAACAAAGTCGTTGTTAAACTTCATTTACGTTACACTTTACACGCCAAGTTATATTTGGCATATAGCAATGATAAGCGTGTTCCAGTTGTTGGGTTTTTAGGAAGTAGTAATTTAACCCTTGCAGGATTAGCAAAACAAGGAGAGTTAAATATTGATGTTATGGATCAAGATGCTGCTGATAAGTTAGCATTATGGTTTGATGAAAGATGGAAAGATAGATGGTGCATTGATATAACAAACGAATTAATTGAAATTATTGATAATAGTTGGGCATCGGACAAATTGAATTTGCCTTATCACATCTATTTAAAAATGGCTTATCATTTATCAAGAGAGGCAAGAGCTGGTATAAATGAATTTAAACTTCCTAAAGTTTTTCAAAAAGAACTATTAGAATTTCAGCAAAAGGCTGTTTTAGTAGCTGCACACCATTTACACAAAAGAGACGGTGTATTAATTGGTGATGTAGTTGGGTTAGGAAAAACGATAACTGCAACTGCTTTAGCAAAAATGTTTGAAGACGATTTCTTTTTAGAAACTTTAATTATTTGCCCAAAGAATTTAGTTGAAATGTGGGAGGAATATGCTCATAAATACCAACTTCGTGCAAAGGTAATTTCTCAAAGTAAAGTTCAAACAACATTACCAAATTTAAGAAGATATAGGTTAGTAATTATAGATGAAAGTCACAATTTACGGAACGACCAAGGAAGTAGATATAGAGCAATTAAATCATATTTAGAAGAAAATGACAGTAAAGTTATTTTGCTTTCCGCTACACCATACAACAAAACCTATTTAGACCTATCAAATCAATTACGATTGTTTATTTCAGATGATAAAGATCTAGGAATTAGTCCAGAAAGATATATTGAGAGTATTGGTGGTCAAATTCAATTTAGTTCTCAACATACCGAAACGTTTATTAGAAGTATTAAAGCTTTTGAGAAAAGTCCATTTTCTGATGATTGGAGTGAGTTAATGCGTTTGTTTTTAGTTAGAAGAACACGAAGTTTTATCAAAAATAATTATGCAGAAACAGACCCATCAAATGACCGAAAGTATTTAACTTTTGCTGATGGCTCAAGGTCTTATTTCCCGGACAGAGTTCCACAAAGAGTTTTATACGAGTTTAATCCAAAGGATAAAAAAGATGTTTATGCCAATCTTTATTCTACAAATGTTGTAAACATAATTAATGGTTTAGAATTGCCAAGATATGGTTTGCAACAATATTTGAACGAAAAACCATTAACAAAACCAACTGCCGCAGAAGAAATTCTGATGCTAAATCTATCTCGTGCAGGAAGACGATTAATGGGATTTTGTAGAACCAATCTCTTTAAACGATTAGAAAGTAGTGGCTATTCTTTTCTATTATCTTTAAGCAGACATATTTTAAGAAATTATGTTTTTGTTTATGCTTTACAAAATCACTTACCAATTCCAATAGGAAAAAATTTAGTTACAAATCTAGATGATTATTTAGAGGACGATGATATTGATGATGATGGTGACGAAAACACACTGAATTTAATTTTAAACGAAGAAACCTATTTAGCTAATGCTCAAAAAATATACGAACTCTTCAAAATTAAATACGAAAAGAGATTTGAATGGATTAGAAGTGAGTTTTTTGCAAACACACTCCAGCAAGATTTAATTAAAGACAGTAAAGAAATACTCAAAGTGCTTAAAATTGGCAAGGATTGGAAATCTGCTGATGATAAACAATTAAATGCCTTATATGAATTGCTTACTGTCAAACATTCAAAAGAAAAGGTTTTAGTATTTACTCAATTTGCTGACACAGCAAAATATTTAACAGAACAATTAAAAAACAGAAAGCTAGAAAAGATAGAATGTGTTACAGGCGATAATGAAAATCCAACAAGTTTTGCACACCGATTTAGTCCAGTGAGTAACAACAAACCCGAAATTGTTTCATCAAACCACGATTTGCGTATCTTGATTACTACTGATGTTTTAAGCGAAGGTCAAAACTTGCAAGATGCTCATATTATACTAAATTACGACTTACCCTGGGCTATTATCCGATTAATTCAACGTGCAGGAAGGGTGGATAGAATTGGTCAAAAAGCTTCCAAAATTTTATGTTATTCTTTCTTACCCGAAGATGGTATTGAAGCCATTATTAATTTAAGAAGAAGATTAACCCAACGTATTGAAGAAAACGCAAATGTTGTAGGTAGTGACGAAACGTTTTTTGATGGTGACCCTGTTAATATTACCGATTTATACAATGAAAAATCTGGCATATTAGATGGTGAAGAAGACGATATGGAAGTTGATTTAGCTTCCTATGCTTATCAAATTTGGAAAAATGCGACTGATGCTAATCCCGAATTGAATAAAATAATTCCAGATTTACCAAATGTAATTTATGCTACTAAAAAAAATAATGAAGAAACAGAAAAAGAAGGTGTAATTGTTTATACCAAAACTTCCGAAGATAATGATGTATTAGCTTGGATTGACAATTCCGGAAAAATAATAACGCAATCTCAATATACTATTCTTAAAGCGGCACAATGTTCTATTGATACCAAAGCCGAATATAAGTTAGAACACCACCACGAATTAGTTAAAAAAGGAATGGATTTTATTCGGGACGAAGAAAAAAACACTGGCGGTTCTTTAGGTAAAAAAACAGGTGTGAAGTATAGAGTTTATATGCGTTTAGACAGGTATTGCAAAGAATATGACAATACACTATTTGTAAACGAACAACTCAAAAAAGCAGTAGATGATATTTACAAATATCCTTTAAAAGAGTTTGCTCGTGAAACCTTAAACCGGCAATTAAAAGCAGGTATATCAGACGAGCATTTAGCATCTTTAGTCGTTTCGCTTCGTGAAGAAGATAAATTAGGAATTGTAAACGATGAGGAACATTTCACAAAAGAACCACAAATAATTTGCTCGTTGGGATTAAAAAACTAAAGTAAATAAAAAAATGGCGAAGAATAAAAAAATAATAATTGAAGGTGCTGAAATTACTATTCTAAATAAAAAAGAGCAAGATTTCATTTCTCTAACAGATATGGCAAAAAGCCAAATGCAGGAAGCTATTATCATTAAATGGCTAAGCCTGAAAAGTACTATAGAGTATTTAGGCGAATGGGAGGCATTATACAACCCTGATTTTAATTATACCGAATTCGGTACAATTAAAAATGAAGCAGGAAGCAATAATTTTGTATTATCGGTAAAAAATTGGATAGAACAAACAGGAGCTAATGGAATAACTGCAACTGCTGGTAGATACGGCGGAACTTATGCACACAAAGACATTGCTTTTCATTTTGGAATGTGGATTAGCCCTAAATTTCAATTACTCCTTGTTAAAGAATTTCAAAGATTAAAATCTGAAGAAAATGCTCGATTAAAACTTGAATGGAATTTACAAAGAACTTTAGCAAAAATAAATTACCAAATTCATACCGATGCTATCAAAGAAAATTTAATTCCAAAATCAGTAACACAAACAGCAATAAACTTTGTTTATGCTTCCGAAGCCGATTTGCTCAATGTAGCTCTTTTTGGCATAACCGCAAAACAATGGCGTGAATCAAATCCAAATGTAGATGGTAATATTCGTGACCAAGCCACTTTGGAACAGTTGGTGGTTTTGTCTAATCTCGAAAGCTTAAATGCAGTTTTTATCCAACAAGAATTATCTCAACCCGAAAGACTATTGCAACTCAATAAAATTGCTATTTCGCAAATGAAATCTTTAGTTAATCATCTACAAATTAAAAAACTGAAATGAGTTTAACAAAAGAAAAAATAGAAAAAATTGCTTTTGATATGTTTAGAGAATGGACGCAAAATGCAAAAAAAGAACTACCTCATCTTGATTTTACTATTATTGATGAAACAAAATTAGTGGAAGATTTAAGAGAAACTATTAGTAAAGCAAATAGTGCCATTCATAATTATGAAAAAGCAGAACGTAGAAAACAATTAGGATTTGACAAAGGATATATTTGTGGCTTTATTTGTGGCAATTTAAACACTAATTGGTACAATGAATATGTAATAAAACAATCTAATCAATATAAAGAATTTATTGTATTTAAGTCTTTAAAAATTTATTTAGAATTATTTGAATTAGAAAGAATAAAAATTAACAATATCTATACCCATTTATTTTTTGAAGATTTGAATATCTATCAAGATACTTCCGTGAAACATACAAATTTGCAACACGATAGTCTTAAAGAAATAGATACAATGCCAAAAGATCAAATACTAGTCGTACTAAACAATCAAATACATAATTATATCAATGACTATATGAAATTAAATAAACCCGATTTTTTAGATTCGGTAGAAAAATACTTTACAGATGATGAAATTAATGCAATTATCGCAAATAATATAGAATAATGAGTTTAACTAAAAAAGAATTTTCAAGTTACATCAAACAATTTCAGTTTCGTGAAATGTTCAATGATATGGGTTGGAACAATGACAAAACAACGCAACCTATTACTGTTGATACTGAAACATACACTATACAAGCTGTTGGAGAAAAAAGTGGATTTAAAATACTATTATGCAATCCACTTTCAAACGGATTAATTCCCGATACCATTACCAGAAAAAAGATTGATACTAAAGTTACCAAACTATTCCAGGAACACCTTATCATTTATTTTGATGCTAAAAAAACGGAACAGATTTGGCAATTGGTTGTAAGACAAACTGGCAAACCAACTAAAGTAACTGAAACTCGTTATCATATTAATCAAGACCCAGAATTGTTGTTTCAACGTGCTGCTGGAATATTTTTTGAACTCGACGAAGAAGAAAACATCACAATTATAGATGTTACCCAACGCATAGCTGCTAATTTTCATCAAAACAATGAAAAAGTTACCAAGCAATTCTACGATAAATTCAAAAAAGAGCATACTGCTTTCCTAACGTTTATTGAAGGAATTGATGATAAATTGAACAAAGATTGGTATGCTTCTTTGATGCTAAACCGATTAATGTTTTGCTACTTTATTCAAAAGAAAGGTTTCTTAAATCAAGACAAAGATTACCTCCGCACTCGACTTAAAGCCTGTCAAGAGAAAAAAGGAAAAGATAAATTCTATTCCTTTTATAGAAACTTCTTGTTATCGTTATTTCATCAAGGATTGGGTGCACCAAACCATAACGAAGAACTCAAAAAAGAAATTGGAAAAATACCTTATCTAAATGGTGGTTTGTTTGACGAACACGAATTAGAAACTACTTATAACGCAATTAATATTGACGACAAAGCATTTGAAAAACTATTCGATTTTTTCGACCAATACGAATGGCATCTTGATACCAATGTGGCAGCTTCTGGAAAAGACATCAATCCCGATGTTATTGGATATATTTTTGAAAAGTATATCAATGACAGAGCCAATATGGGTGCGTATTATACCAAAGAAGATATAACCGATTACATAAGTAAAAACTGTATTTTACCTTTCTTGTTTGACGAAACCAAAAGACATCACTCCAAAGCATTTGATGCAACAGGAGAAATTTGGTCAGCGGTCAAAAACAATGGCGACAACTACATTTATGAAGCCGTCAAAAAAGGAGTTGAACACCCTTTGCCAAACGAAATTGAAATAGGTATAAACAATGTTAGTAAACGAAACGATTGGAACAAACCAGCTCCAATAACACACGCACTGCCCACCGAAATATGGCGAGAAGTGATAGACAGACGCAAACGTTACAACGAAATAAAAGCTAAAATAGAAGCAGGAGAAATAACGGCTATCAACGATTTTATAACCTACAACCTCAACATTCGCCAGTTTGTGCAGGATGTGGTAGAAGAAACTACCGATGCCGAATTCTTGAAACACTTTTACAAAGCACTAACCAAAGTAACCGTTATAGACCCAACTTGTGGCTCGGGTGCGTTTTTGTTTGCTGCTATGAATATACTCGAACCGCTATACGAAAGTTGCATACAACGTATGGAAAACTTTGTGGCAGAAGCACCTAAAGGCAAATACAAGTTTTTTGAAGAAACCATTGCCAACGTAAAAAGCCCAGAACATCCAAACTTGCAATATTTCATTTATAAAAGCATCATTTTGAGAAATTTGTATGGTGTTGACATTATGAAAGAAGCAGTAGAAATTGCCAAACTCCGTTTATTTTTAAAATTGGTTGCCACAGTTGAAGCTGATTATAGAAAACCTAACCTAGGATTAGAACCATTGCCCGATGTGGACTTTAATATTCGTGCCGGAAACACTTTAGTAGGTTTTGCCACCGAAGGCGAATTGGACAATGCGCTTAATTACAGTATTGATGGCGTTATGGCAAAACCCATTATGGAAGAAAAATGCGACATCGTTGCCAAAGCCTTTGCCCGATACAAAGAAATACAATTGAGTTATGGCGATGATTACACCGAATTTAAAAAAGCCAAAGAAGAACTCAACAAACGCCTAAAAGACTTAAACCACGAACTCAACCAACTATTACACAAACAAGCCCAAGCCATACCATACAACAAATGGCTCACCAGCCACCAACCTTTTCATTGGTTTGCCGAATATTATGAGATTATTCACGACCGTGGCGGTTTTGATGTGATTATTGGTAATCCGCCATATGTGGAGTATTCATCAGCAAAGAAAATATACACTCTTAAAGATTTCGATTGTCTTTCATCTGGTAATCTATATTCTTTCGTGATTGAAAGAGCAATTAAAATACAAAAAGATAATTCTTATAATGGAATGATAATTCCTTTAAGTGCATATTGTACCGATAGAATGGCATCTTTCCAAAAAGTAGAATTTGATAATTGTTCTGAAGTATTTTTAAGTTATTATGCTGAAAGACCAAGTAAATTATTTGAAGGTGCTGAAAGAAACTTGGTTATTTCATTGTTCAAAAAAAGTTCGAAAACCAAAGTTGAAAAAATCCATACTACTTTTTATTACAAATGGAATTCTTCATATCGAGAATATTTATTTGACAATATTTCATACACGGAAGCTAAAGAAACGATTATATCTGGTATTGTTCCCAAAATTAGTTGTTCGGAAGAATTAACGATTTTAAAAACTTTGCGAAAAGTTAAGAAAAACATCGGGTTTTATACATCTAGAACGAAAACAAATATTTATTTATATTATAGAAATAGCGGAGGAAGATATTGGAAAATTATCACTGATTTTCAACCTGTTTTTTATCTAAATAGCATAAAAGGAATTTCATCAAGAGAAAGTTATTTATTCTTTAATGATATTCAAACACTAAAAATAGTTGTTGCTTTACTGAATAGTTCAACTTATTACTGGTATTATGTAATG
>Ga0247722_10000969_pt1 | contig 16426 bp, 19 predicted proteins | sample MSEWelMarce3H_FC_FD_189094 | JGI IMG/M metagenome (GOLD analysis project Ga0247722, IMG submission 189094) | Subsurface sediment microbial communities from gas well in West Virginia, United States - MSEEL Well Study Marcellus 3H_FC | ecosystem: Environmental > Terrestrial > Deep subsurface >... | reverse complement strand
ATCAGGCATGGGCCTACCCCCTCCCCCAAGGACCGTCAAATTCATAAAAAAATTGAAACCGCCGACCCCCACAGTAGAAAGCCGTCGCCGAGGTAGTAGAAACCGAAGCACACAGCAAGCAATGCAAGCCCCCGCCCGCCACATGCTTATCAAGGAGCTCATGCTCGCCCAGAAAGCCGAATACCTCTGGGTTGCGCGCACCAATCCCGATGGGCTCATGGCGATCTACCAGCAGCACCAGCATGATCTCGCCACGCTCCGCCAGCAGCACCGCGACGCGCGTGCTCGCGCGCAGGAGGAGAAGGTCTTCTTCGCCACGCTCCGCCAGCAGCACCGCGACGAGCGCGCTCGCACGAAGGCGGAGAAGGCCTTCCTCGCTCCGAGTAAGTTGGAGCCCGACTTCTGGACCTACTATCCGAATCACGATGGCCGCCGTGACACGATGGAGTTGGTCCTCGCCTCGCTCGGCCAGCCGAAGGAGCAGGCCACGGAGATCATGCCGACCTACGCGGCGTGGCTGCTCACTGCCAACAAGACGCACGCGAACGGCCGTCCGATGAACCGCTGGGCGCTGATGACGGCCTTTGTCGAGACGCAGCTCCTGGCGCCTGCCTCTTCTGAGGGAGAGCAGATCGTGGAGCCTCTCATGGAGAACCCGCACCCCTCGCGCTTGGAGTAAAGCAACACGCCCCCACACACCCGCACACCCACACACCCGCACGCCCACCACACACCACACACCATACACAAATACAAATAAAAAAAGGGGAAACCCCCGATTTTTATTGGCCTCCATGCGTAAGGGGCGTCCTATTGGGTAAGGAGCACCAGGCGTAAGGGCGCCCCTTTTTTTCTAGTACCAAAGGGACCCGTAAAACAAAAAAAATTGAAAGGACCAAACCCCCATAGAAAAAGCCGTCGCCGAGGAAGTAGAATCCAACGCACAAAGCAAGCACAAGCACAAGCACAAGCACAAGCACAAGCAAGAATGTCCGCCCCGCAAGAGAACCTGTTCGTCCTCCCTGATGTGAAGGGAATGAATGCCGTCGGCCTCATGAAGATGATGAAGGCGCTGACCGTTGCGATGAAGACGGTCACGACGGAGCTGGAGATCAAGTCCAAGAAGCCTGTCAAGCAGCCCAAGCAGGCCAAGGAGGACAAGGAGGCCAAGGTGAAGGGCCCCACGCCCCCGCATTTGATGAAGAACAATGCGTGGGTGGCGTATGCGAAGACGTATGCCCGCGAGAATGGTTGGGAGGCGTTCCTCATCCATCAGAAGGAGGGCGTTGTCGAGGTGGCGGCCTCGGTCTTCCGTGACGGTGTCCACGTCCATGAAGCGACTGGAAAGGGCATGGCGCCGAAGGAGGCGATGTCCTATGCCAAGCACCTCTGGTCGGTGAAGACGGGCTCGGGTGAACACAAGGAGATCTTCGAGGCGTTCGAGGCGCAGTATGGAAAGCAGGCGGCTTCTTCTGAGCATGAGGAGGATGAGGAGGCGTCCGCGTCTGCGGCTGCGGCTTCTGAGCCTGTGGCGGCTTCTGTCGCTACGCCCGTGAAGGCCAAGAAGCAGGTGGCGCAGAAGGCGCCCCTCAAGCTGAAGGCGAAGGCGAAGGCGGAGTGGGAGGCTCCTGCGCCTGGCAACGTGAGGGCGTGGAATCACGAGGGAGAGACCTACCTGCGCGACTCCGAGAACCGTGTGTGGCACGCGATCCAAGGAGGCGAGGTGGGCGCGTGGAAGGGCATCTACAATCCGCTGACGGATGAGATTGAGGAGGCGGAGGAGCCGCTGTATGAAGACGAGTAAGCAGGCGGCAGCAGAAGGCAGAAGGCAGGCGGCAAAGCAGGCGGCAAAGCAGGCGGCAAAGCAGGCGGCAGAAGACAAAAGACAAAAACAAAATAAAAAAGAGGGGGGAAACCCGCTTTTTATTGTGCCTAAGTAGATGAGCAAAGGGACACGACAGAAGCGAACGCGCACTGCAAAGCGCACTGCAAAGCAAGCACGCACTGCAAAGCGCACTGCAAAGCGCACTGCAAAGAAGCCCAAAGGAATCGTTGTGATCAACGGAGAGCAATACTACTCAGACATCCCTCCCGCCAGCCAGGCAAGCCAGCAATTTCGTGACATGATGAAGGCGGACACAGGCATCTTTAAGGGCTGGCGGAAGCACCCGACGCGATGGCCCGTGTATCACAATGGAGTCAAGATCTACTATCATTAAGGCTCGGAAAAATTGAAACCAAACGACGCCCCATAGAAATCATCCGCATCTCCATCCATGAAGCACTCGATCTGTCCCCAACGCCAAACGGCAGAACGCGATGCTGCTCGCCACGCCATCAAAGCGGCAAAAGCCATTTCCAAAGCCGCAAAAGCGGCGGCCAAAGCAGCGGCCAAAGCAGCGGCCAAAGCCACTGCTAAAGCCGCAAAGGCTGAAGCCAAAGCCACAGCGAAAGCGGCCAAAGAAGCCGCTCACGAGGCAGCAAGCATCCAGCGACAAGACCCTGCCTTCTGGAAAGAGAACCCCGAAGCAGATGGCCGCATCCACACGATGGCGACTCTGATTCGCCAGGCGGGATTCATCAAGCATGAGCGCCTCTTGGCGCAATCCCTGCTCGCCCCCTATGCGGAATGGCTCCTTACAGTGGACAAGATCTGCCGCTGCGGGTCTTGCGACAATCACAAACTGAACCGCTGGGAACTGATGAAAGAATTTGTGAACAGCATTATGGATTAGAAAAATTGAAGCGCTCCATCCCGCTGAAGAAAGCCACCCGCCTACCATGTTTGCGCAACGCCCCTCCTTCTTTGAGCCCATCCCCGTCCCCTCCTTCCCCGTCGCCCTGCTGAACCCGTCCTCCGTCCTCCCTTCGAAAACCTGTGACAACTGCGTCTCCTGTCAGCTGTGGAAGCAGTTGATGGCGATGTGCGATGCCCATGATTTTCGCACGGAGCTTCCTATTGGCCTAGTTGACTAAATGACTCCACCTCCACGACCACAAAAAAACAAAAAATGGGGGCAACCCCTCTTTTTGTTTTCTAACAAATTGAAACGCAGCATGACAGAAACAAAAGGCACATCATGCCACGCTACCTGACGCTAGGATACTTTCTGCTAGAAGACCCTCTTCTACTGGCGATACATCGCAATGAATCCTCCTGGGGCGATCTGATAAATGATCACCCCTTGGGCAACCTGCCATGTGACTTGCCGTGCGACCTGCTATGCGATACCCATGATTTCTGCATGGAGCTTCCTATTGGACTAGTTGACTAGTAGACTAGAAGACTTCACGATCACAAAAAAACAAAAAAGGGGCAACCTCTTTTTTTTCCATAAAAAATTGAAACGCGGAACCACATAAACAAAAGGCACCCGCGCCTACTTAATCGCAATGTCTCCCATGCCTATCTCCGATCTTGCTCTTGGACGCTTCATGGAAGAAGACCCTATTGTGCTGGCGCTTCATAACCTTCAATGCGTGTGGGCCGATCTGCCGTGTGATGGCTTCAAAGAGTGGAAAGAGGACGTCGAGCAACTGTGTGCTCCGAAAGAGACGCGTCATGTTCCGAAGCGCATGCCGCGTGTGGAGCGCCGTGTTTCGATCAAACGCGTGGACTCTCATGTGGTCCCGTCCGCGACCTTCCGTCCGTTCACCGATCCTGTGGCAATGGAGCCTGCGGTGGAGAGACTGTTTGCGGCAGCTCGTTCTTCCCGTGAAGCCTCCCCGCTGACAGTGTCCGTGGCGCAACTGATGGCGTCTGCGCGTGCCGCTCCGCTTTTCACGGATGCTGCTCGTGCCTCTCCGCAGCTCACGGAGCCTGTTCATGCCTCTCCGCAACTCACGGAGCCTGTGGCCAAATTATTTGCGGCAGCCCGTGCCACTCCGCTGTTCACGGAGCCGATTCCCGCGCCTGTGAAGGAGGTGAAGCACGCCTACTTCGCTACGAGCAGCACCATTGTGCCTGACACGCATACAGTGCCGTCACCATCTGTGCCGCAGGCTCCCGCAGGCATCAAGACGATCATTGCGCGCAACCTCCCTCGCGCGATCACTCCAGAGGAGCTTCGTGAACGCTTTCAGCTCTATGGAGTCGTTCGCGATGTCTACCTGCCGCGGAACAAGGATCCCAACAGTGTTCATCATGGAACCATTCGCGGGTTCGCTCTCATCAAATACGACACGGCGGCGGAGTCGGATCGCGCCGTTCGCGTTCTCTCGGCACTTGGTCTTTCCGTTCGCGGAAAGCAGGTGACGGTGGAATTTGCGAAATCGGACACGGCCGTGCGCACGTAGTATGGAGGCAAACCCACACCCCTCCGTGGAGACATTCTGTCCCCACACCCCTCCGTGGAGACATTCTGTCCCCACACCCCTCCGTGGAGACATTCTGTCCCCACACCCCTCTCCCGTGGAGAGGAACTGAATTCATACAAAAAACAAAAATAAAAAGAAGGGGCGACCCTCTTTTTATTGGACTCATAGGAAACAGCGGAATACACGCTCTCCATGGGAGAGGGGTGTGGGGAAACGAAGTGTCCCCACAAAATTGAAAAGTGGAACACGCAAACGGCAGAGTCATCCACGCAAACGGCAGAGTCATCCAACATGATCACGCGACACACGATTCCGTCAGGGAAAAAGATACTGACCGATGAGTTCATATCCCTTCAACACAGTATTCACAGTGTGCTACAAAATACTGTCCCATCAGGGAAAGGACTCTTGGCTGGTGGACTCAAGGGCCTTCAAACAAGCACTCAACATCTAAACATGCTACAGGATATGGTTCGTAAACTGAATCTTCAAGGGCCGACGCACGTGATAACATGTGGCGAAGAGATCCTGGTGGACGGGTTGAATACCTTGCGAAAGGTCACTCAATGTGTAAAAGGATTACAGGATATGGTCTGCAAATTGAAGATTCTAGGAGAGAATGACACGACCACACAGGGCAAAGAGATGCTGATCGATGGGTTCAACGTCCTACAAAAGGCTCATCTTCGTGTGAGAGAGATGGAAGAGTTGATCCATAAAACAAATACTCAGAAGCAGGAAGCTCCTGGGGCTCTCTCTGTGCCTGATTCTCCCTCCATGAACAAGAAACGAGCATTCTCTACGCAAGAGGATGCCGACCAGTCTCTCCATGAGGCTCTCCCCACAGAATCCGCTTCTCTCGATAGGAAACAACGCCTCTCAGAAGAGGACACGATTCTCTCCGAAAAACGAGCGCGTCATGAAGAGACTCCTATGCTCCCATGCGCCAAAGAGGTGGTTCATTCCATGACTACATCGGCCGCACCCGTATCAATGGAACATGTATCTTCCGCTACTATGGTGTCTGAAACTTCACCGCTTCCCCGTCATGAGCCCGCAGACACCATTACATCCATCCTCGTCAAAAACATGCCACAAGATATCAAGGCATGTGAACTCTATGACTCTTTTCGCCCCTATGGAATCATTCGTAAAGTGTGCTTTCCACGGAACAAGAACCCCAACAGTCCTTCTTATGGAAAATTTCAAGGGTTCGCTTTCGTCACATACGAGACGGTATCACAGGCGGATGGGGCCTTTAAAGCGTTATCCACTTCTGGTCTTTCCATTCGCGGAATGAAGTTGAAGATGAGGAGAGCGTACAGAGCTGCTCTTGAAGAGGCGCCTTCTCCAATCTCTCCACTCTGTGCGGAACCGATTACGCATGTGGACGTCACAAACTCTGCCGCACTCGTATCAGCGGAACCTCTTTCTTCCGCTACCATAGTGTCTGAAACTTCTCCGTCTTTACCTTGTGAACCCGCAAACACTGCTAAAAACGTTATCGCCAAAAATGTGTCACCGTTTATCACCTACTCTATGCTCTATGAACGCTTTTGCCACTATGGAAACGTATTGGATGTTTGTCTTCCGAAAACGGATGGAGAACCGCGTAATGTTGTGATCAAATACAGTACGTCTCGTTCGGCGGCTCACGCCGTTCGATGTCTACACGGTCTTCAACTTGATGGAAAGAAAGTGACGGTAGAATTAGAACGTGAGACAGATATCACGATTCACTCGGAAAAGCCCGCGGAAAAGCCTGCGGAAAAGCCCGCGGAGAAATCTACGAAAGATCGTAAAGAGACTACACTCTGTGCAACTCCCGTGTCTGTGGAATCTTCCGTTCCGCGTCGTGATTTCACGCCCGCCATGACATCCATCATTGTCAAAAACTTGCCGCGCAATATCACGCTCTCTGAACTCTATGAATACTTTGGCCGCTATGGAATTCTGTATGACGTCTACCTTCCATGGAACAAGGATTCTCACAGTCCCTCTTATGGAACACCTGACGGGAATGCGTTCATTGCATACGAGTCAGCATCAGAGGCAGACCGCGCCTTTCAAGCGTTCTCCACCCGTGGTCGTTCCATGTATGGAAACCAGGCGACCGTTACAAAATCGTATAGGGAGACTAGATTCTAATATAGGGGCACGAAACCCATACCCCCTTCTTATTAATACACTCCACGACAATTATAAAAATAAAATAAAAAAGGGGCAACCCTTTTTTCTTGTATAGGAGTCGCTCCCTCTCCATGGGGTATCGTGTCCCCATAAAAAATTGAAAAGTGGAACACGCAAACGACAGAGTCATCCGCGCAAACATGTCAGCGTCACAGAGCGATGCGCTCGCATCGGGCAAAAAGATGCTAGCAGAAGGGTTCAACGCCATGCGAGAAAGTATTCATCACGTCAAAGTGTTACAAGAGATGGTCAGCCAACTGAACCTTCAGGGAAAGAGTGATGATATGGCATGGGGCAAAGAGATGCTGGCGGATGGGTTTCGTCTCATGCAAAAGGTGCAACATCATGTCAAAGTGTTACATGCGATGATCCGCCCATTGAAGATCCAGGAGAGTGACGCGATCACAAAGGGCAAAGAGATGCTGGAGGACGGGTTCAAAGCCCTCCAAAAGGCCCGCCTTCATGTAAAAGAATTGGAGGAGATCGTCCATCAAATGAACATTCTGGAGCAGTATGCGAAAGAGAATCTTGCGGCCACTCCTGTCGAAACCGAAGAGGATCCTGTCTCGGTGAACAAAAAGCGAACATTCTCTCAACAGGACGGCGAGCAGTTTATCAATCAAGTGCTCACCATGGAGACTCCGTGTGAGGACAACACGATTCATTCAAAAAAACGAGCGTGTCGTACACCCACGATGTATGCCTTGAACAAGCAATCATGGGATGACCAATTGGACTCCATGGTGAAATGTATGAGAGACCGTGAAGAGACACCGATCACTACCATGGTGTCCGAAACATCGCAGGTTCCACATGGTGAGCTCGCAAACGACCCGCTCGTGATCAAATTCGTGCCGCACGGTATCACCGAATCTGAACTGTATGGATACTTTCGTCCCTATGGAGTCGTTCGTGACATCGACCTTCCGAGAAACAAGGACACCCATGGTCCGCGTTATGGAACCATCCGTGGGTTCGCTTTCATCTATTATGAAACGGCGGAGCAGTCGGATCGCGCCTTTCGCGCGTTATCCACTCGAGGTCTTTACATGCACGGGAAAAAGACGATGATTTCGAAATACAACACGGAACTCCGTAAAACTACGTCCGCTCCGAGCTGTGAATCTGTGGACATCACAGCAAAATCTGTGCCAGACAAAAAGACGGATGTAAACGTCAAACCTCTCTCTCCTTTCACGACCATGGTGTCTGAAACACCGCAGGCTTCCCAACGAGTCAAAACAATCATCGCACGCAACGTGCCTCGCAACATCTCTCCAGAGGACCTTCATGAACGCTTTCGACTCTATGGAGTCATTCATGACATCTACCTTCCACGGAACAAGGACCCCCACAGTCCGCATTATGGAAGCATTCGCGGGTTTGCTCTCATCAAATACGAGACGGCAGCGCAGTCGGCTCGCGCCTTTCGAGCGCTCTCGATGACTGGCTTGTCCATTTGTGGAAACCAGGTGACGGTGGAATTTGCGAAATCTGACACGGCGCCCCGCAGTGGGGACACTGCGCACGCTTCCAAAGGCTCGCAGCCCCTGCGGGCCTGCTTTGCGCAAACCCACACCCTCTCCCGTTAAGACGCACGTAACTCCACACCCCTCTCCCGCTAAAGCACTCCACGACAATTATAAAAATAAAATAAAAAGGGGCAACCCTTTTTTTATTTTATATTGATGCATTACATACACTGATATTCCTCCATCGTGTGTTTGATGCGAGAGGGGAGAACGGTGGATGGAAGAGCAGTCGGTGGATTCACAATGCCATGGAGAGTATGGGATAACGCCTGGAGCATCTGTGCCGCCTCCACATGCTCCGCCGCCTCCATCAGATCTGCGATGTCTTCCGATAGCACGGGTTCCGATAACACTAGTGGATCTTCCATCGGCATGGGAGAAAGCATAGAGTTGATAAAGTGAATCGCATGAACCGAGCGTTGGGTGTCTTCTGAGGAAAGGAGACGTAATGCCCTCTTTGCCTCCTTACGAATCGCCCGTTTGGTCTTTCCGAACAGGGGGGTATCCTGTTGAAGGATATGAACGTGTATCACGTGATGCGCACCCTTCAGACGACGCACCATACGTTCCACGCCCATTGTGTTGGGCACGTCCACACCACCAATTGTTAACGGGAGATTGGCATGGGTGCGAATGATGCGACCCCATCCCATACGTCGCATCTCTTTTGCAAGATAATGGCTAATTTCCCATACATGAAGGCACTGATGGACTGCAAGGCGAAACTCCTTACCGTCCGTCACGAGGCGAGCACGAATCAGAATTTCATCGTGTCCAGGCGTTTCGTCCGCGGAAAGGGGGCGAATGAGAGACATGATAGGGTTGCCTAATCCATGGGCTGGCCGCATTTTCAATTTTTTATTAGGAACCGCTCCATAAAAATTTGAAACGTAAAGAACACAAAAGCAAAAGATGCCACTACAACGTGCTACAACGTGCTACTATGCATCTCGTCACCAGCCAACCCCCTTCACACGGGGAGATCACCTTGATCATCACTGCCTACTGTGGCACCTACCATGTCTGCGCGTCTCACATGGAGACCATCCACGACCTCAAGATCTTTCTCTATCCGCGCGCGAATCAACCCTACCGAGCCTACCCTGACGAGCAGAACTATTATTCCATGCAATACGAGTGTCTCCTCACGGACGACATCGAGCTTGGGATCTTCGGGGAGAATTCCAGCCTTCTCTTGGCACTGGCGGATCCTCTTCCACGCCCCAATTACATTCCCCAACGATCGCTCGTGGACATTTCTACGGATCACTCCTATGAGCGCATCTTGTCCATCCATCGCGAACTCCACATTCACTATCTGCCGTTCCTCGCGGACTGGCTCCATCACGATCGTCTGTTCTCACGCATCATCATTGACACAGATCATCCGCAGATCAACTGGATCCTCGGTAAGATCACGGATGCCATCGCATCGTATGCGCCGTGCCTTCGGCAGATCATCTTCAGTGTCACGGAAGTCTCCCATCTTCAATGGGATGCGCTGAACGCGCTATATAAGAAAACGGATGTTCCGATCTTCTTGGAGGCGCACACGATGAAGAACAGCTACGAACGCATCTACATGGGACAGACGGAGCGTCAGCTGGAGCGAGGAACGGAGCCGCCCAAGAAGAAGAGGGGCCTGATCCCTCTCCAACCCGCTCTCCTGATGAAAGAGAATCCAACGGAACGAGACATGGCGACGCAGAATGATATCATGTCGTATGATGACCCCAATTTTGGATACTCACAGGACCTTGATGTGTGAGATGCGTGTTGTGCGTTTCTCCCTCCAAAAACAAAAGTTACAAAAAAGAAAAGGAGCAAGCCTCTTTTTTCTACAAGATGCGATACGAATTTGTAGACGACGTTGTGCTTTCTCCCGTGGCAGTGAAGGGACTTCCTGAGGAGGCATGGGACAGGGCGGAATCCTCCCGACGTGTGGGGACAACTTGTTTAGTGCTACGGGACGATCATTCTCAAGAGGGCGTCGTCATCGATTATGTCACGACTCTCACAACAGGATGGGATCGGTCCCTGATCATCTATTATGTAACGACGCCTTATCGAGAGTATGATGAGCATCATATGTGGATTGCCGCATCCGAGGAGATCCAATCGCGATTTACGGAGTCGTGGTGGCAGATTCGGATGTCGCATCAGGTGATGGAGAAAGGCAACTAATGTGGAGGCACTTCGCGCCCCCATACCCCAGTGGAGACGCAAGCGTAAAGCGTTCGCAGAACGCGAACTCTTTAGAGTCCCCACACCCCCTTCCATAGGAGATGACCTGGATCCCACTCATAAAAATTTGAAATGGGTGACGCGAGAAAGAAAGAGGCATCTCCCGCATCTCCCGTAGCGCACCATGTCTCGCCTTACGCAACGCGCCCAAATTGAATATCACCGCAACGGAGAGCGCCCCGCTCTTCTGGAACTCGATTGGGACATGATCCAACGCTGCCCCGTCTTGATAGAGGGTGGCTACGTGGTCTCCATGAATACCTCTGAGAACATCACTCTCCGCAATGTCCTGTTGCTGAATCACATCTACGTGGATCAGATCGAGGGGATGGTGCTGGGTGAACCGTTTGATGAGGCACTGTTGGATCGCACCATCAAGAACTTGCCTCTGTGCCAACTGAAGATTCGCGCGCCTGTCTTGCCCACTATTGTTCCCACTGTCTACGAGCCCTCTATGGAGGCTGTGATGGAAGAGATACTGGAGGAGATCGAAACCATCCGCACGGAATAAGCCATACACACAAAAATAAAAATAAAAACGGGGGAAACCCTGTTTTTATTTTCATACGGATACAAAAAAGCGATCATGAATAGAGAATGTCAGAGGATGAAGGGCCCGATGAGATCTCACTAGAGATCGAAAACCAGGGAGACATCGACTACAATCCCGAGTTTGAACAGCTTCTGAAGGAGAATGGTGATCACGCCCAGGTCTACTCCATTCTCCATCAAATGTCCCATGTCAAATACCGATCTCTCTATGACAAGTGCAACATCCCTCTTATTATTATCACAGCCGTCATTGGCTTTGTAACGGGTATTGGTCTCCCGTATGTATATACTAATACCGCCCTGGGTGCAGCCAGCGTGTTCGTCTCTATCATGAAGAGCATCGTGTCCTATTTGAAACTCAGTGAGCGAAGCGAGAATCATCGCATTTGCTCTCTTCAGTTTGCCCAAATCTCCAATGAAATCAAAATGGAACTGTCTCTCCGTCGTAACCAACGGCAACCCGCAAGCATGATGCTCGATATCGTGAAGGTGAAATATAAGAACTTGATGGAGGTGGCCCAATTGCTCGACAATGATGTCATTCGACGATTTCGTGAGAAGTATCTCTCTCACAGAGAGGCCTCCTCTGAAATTTCGCTCCCACCCGTGTTCTCCAACATTCCAGGCATCAAGATCTTGGGGGCCGATAGTGAACACGAATACATGGAACAGATGGAGAAGAATCTAGAACGCTATAAAGCGGAAAAACAGTTTGAACGGGATCACATGGAATCTGAATTTAAACACGTTGTTGCGCTGCGGGCGATCCGAGAGAAATATCGCATCTCTGATCGCGGAAAAGAGGAGCAAGATCCGAGGGCGTCTCGGTATGCTCCCTCTCCTTCTCGTCCGAGACGCCAAAATAGTATGGGAGAGGAGCCTCGTGCTAGTTCTGCGCCCAGCTCTGCATTGTCCACGATTCCAGAACAAGAGCCCTCGGAGAATCCTGCCTCACTCGCTCCTACATCACCTGTGTAAAAACTTGTTAACGTGAACAGCATGACCAAAAGCGATCCCAGCAAGAAGGAGGGGGAGGAGTAAAGGATCGTAGGGACCCTCCATGATAAGGGGAGAGACTGTCCTCTAACAAATCAAGGGCGAGACGAGAAGGAAGGGGGTGCTCGACAAAAATCTCAACGGCTTCATCGCGGTATTCGTCGAGATGCTCTTCAGAGAATCGCTGGGGAATCTGTGGAATGATAATCGGAGACGACACAACGGGCTCCATGTCTATCCGTAACGAACAAAATGAGACGCTTATCTATTTCATAGACTGTGAAGTGCCACTTGATATTTTACGCCATACTCTTTGGGTCGCGGTCGTCCCATAGGATACACAAGGCGTGCAGTCCCACTGTGCGCCTCTTCTTCATGGGAAGGGGGTGTGGGGGCACGCAGTGCCTCCACGCAGCAGTCAAACCGAGCCACCACCGCCTTCATCGCCTCAGGAACATCCTGATAGCACGCCACGAGCCCACCCACGATCGCCGCATTCGTATCGGTATCACCGCCTCGCATCAAGATGCGATGGATGGCCTCTTCATATCCAATCTCGGGTCGTCGTAGAAACCAGAGAGCCGCCACGAAAGCGTGACGCACGTGACCAATCAACACACGTGCATCACTCAGGCCCTCTTTTTTAGATTCCTCCACCCACCGCTGGACCTCCGCGCATCTCTTGCGCACCATGATCTCCACACGTTCTACCGTCTCCGCAGGAGAACACCCAAGCAACAATAGCGTCATCGCATAGGTATACACGGCGTTGGCATCTCGGGTCACACGGCCTGGATGGGAGAGACGGGCATCCTCCTCCGCAGAAGCCGCTGCAAACTGAGCCGTCTGTTCCACACAAACCCCACCATACATCCGCAACGGATGAGAGACCCACCATGTCGCAATGGGCGTCACGCGCATGAGGGCGCCATTGGCCTCAGAAAGACGGGACATCTCATGAATGCTACGAAGAACATAGGTGAGCTCCTTCTTCTCATCATGAACCCACTCATGGAGCATATCAAACGCAAGGGAGCACGTTCGACCGATATCAAAGGGAAAGGACGCATACCATGCGGCATAGGCCTTTGCCATCGCCTCCAAAGGAAACCCCTGAGCGGGGCCCCGCTCTCGTAAAACGCTCCATAGCGCAAGGGTCAGCTCGCCGTCGTCGGTGATTTGGCCAGGACCTACACGGAGGCTTCCACCGCCAGGCATCGTCATGGCCCGCCGAGCGACCTCTTCCGTGATCTCGTCGTCATAGAATTCTAAGGTGGCGCCGCAGGCGTCGCCTACCAGGGCACCCCAGATGGCCCGCGAGTTCATTGACTTCATAGAAGCATACCACTTTATGCTCTACAGTGGATCATGTGCCCCCATTCATAAAAAATTGAAACCGCGACGACACAAAAATAAAGCCATCCCGCGAACCATGAACGACGCACAGATGGAACGAATTGCCTACTTACAAGCCCATGAGCACCGCTCTCCCATGGAAGACACGGAGCGGCGCCAACTGTTGAATCAGTTGGCGCAGTCCATGCACGACACCCACGACCCGATCCATGCGCGCGTGGGACTTCTCGAGTCGCTCCAGGAGCCCACCCCTGCTGAAAAGGACGAGCTCTGGTATAAGAAGAACCTGTTGGATCACAACATGCGCTGTGCGCTGGGCTCCGCCTTAGAGGAGTCGGTGATTTACGGGATTTCCATGACACCCAAAAAGGGCGGGGTAGTCACGCCGCTTCACCGAACGATGAGCTCCAAGGAGTGGGAGGAGGAGCAGCGCCTCTGTGTGGGGGCTCGCATCGGCGACATCATCATTCTCAAGAGCCTCGCGCCTTCAGAGACGGTGTGGGTGACCTATGCACTTCGTCGTATCGAAGGGCTGTTCCGCTGGACCAAATATGTCGTCTATCACAGCCCGCAGGAGTCGTGCGTGGAGGTGATGAACAGCCTCATGGCGCGGTATGACCCTCCTGAGCTCTTTCATGCGAGACTGCGAGCGGCGGGATTCCCTGCTCTTCCTGCTGCGGCAGCACTGCCTTCTACGTAAGGCCTTTCCAACATCCATGAACCCAAGGGAGACATCCCTTTTTTTATGGCAACTCCATGACAACTCTGTTAGAAGTCCCTGCGTCCCTTGTTGTAGGGCAACAGAGCCTAAAAGAAAAGTGCGATAATACTAGATCACTCTGTATATGATGTGACGTCTCTTATGATAAAGGAAGTCATAACATATTCACAACATAACGGCATATCCGTATTACTCCTGGTCCAAGAGGGTTCGGAAGGTGATATACTGAACGACACCGCTCTCCACGATAGAAATGGTCATGGGTGCTTTAAAGACGTAGACACTGCGATAACGGTCCAACTCACTACCAATGGTGTACGTATCTCCTGAAGGAGGCTGTGTGGAGATCCTGTATGAACTTCCACTCGCATTAATACTATTGTATTCTGCTTCTTGAACACGAAAGACCTGCGGAGCAATGTGGATGTTGATAGGCGATCCAGCATCAATGGTTCCATCGCGCCATGCACGGATATACGCTTTGAAGTTGTCTCCAAGCGAGGAAACCAGCTGAGGTCCACCCATGACACGAATGACGGTATCTGTTTCCGCATTTGGCTCCTGATTTAGGGTATCTACCATTTGCTGTTTGAAGCGATTGCCATCATAAGAGAGGTCTAGAACACCATTAGAATACGTGAAAGGGAACAGGATGTCAAGATCAAGAACATCATCGTAGTAGGCAGCGCTTTCGGGTTTGAGGAAGGTAGTTAGTCCCTCTTTTCGGATGGAGTAGGAACGAGCAGCAGAGGTCATCTTCTATCCTATTGGGAGATTTAAAATGAATATCCGTATCTCTCTCCGTATACCCCTGAGGGATGCCGTATAGATGCGAAAAATAGCGGGCTTCTCTTCGCCATTCACACTCATTACTCCTGGTCCAAGATGGTTCGGAAGGTAATATATTGAATGATGCCACTCTCCACAATCGTAATGGTCAGGGGAGTTTTAAAGACGTAGGTGGTGCGGTAGCGATTGGTGTCATATCCCGCGACATATGCATCTCCTGATGGAACCTTTGCGGAGATGAGATACGATTCTCCGCTGATGGATTGGACCATATCATAGTCTGGTTCCTGAACTTTTAGTAGTTGAGGGGCGATGTGAATGTTGATAGGCGATCCAGCATCAATGGTTCCATCGCGCCACGCACGGATATACGCTTTGAAGTTGTCTCCAAGCGAGGAAACGAGGTGAGGCCCGCTCATGACACGAATGGCGGTACCTGGTTCATGATCAGGTGACTGATTCAGTTGATCCACCATCTCCTCTTTAAAGCGATTGCCCGCATAGCTGATATCCAAGACACCATCGGAATAAGAAAAGGGGAACAGCATTTCACTATCAAGATCATTGTCGTAGTAGGATGGGCTGTCGGGTTTGGTAAAGATAGTCAGACCCTCCTTTCGGGCCGCGTAGCCGCGAAGCATAGATGTCATTTTCTATGCTATTGGGAGATTTTTTAAATGGGAATCCGTATGGTTTCCATTTTCTGACTCCCTCTCCTCGTGTGGTTCGCATTCATATTGGGGGAAGTCCATTCTGGTAGGGCGACAGAACCTGAGAAAATATGTGTCTATACTAGAGCCCTACAATAATGACGACCATCCATGTAAATGGCGCACCTACAGAGGGAATCGTAGATCGTGCGACACGCATCATCACCGAGTATTTCCCCCCTCCGTTTCGTATTACATTCGAGCACATCAACAGAGGCCCTCCCAAAACATTTATTTCGGTATATAGCCCAACATCCATTTGCATACAATGTGATATCTTTGACAGTGATCTCTCTACACTTCATATCTATGTTCTAATGCGCTGTGGAGATCCCTCTGAACAAGAGTATCTTGGACCCCATATTCTCAGACAAATCATTGAATTTTCCAAAGCATGTGAGTTTTCACAGATCACCTTAGAAGATCAATCCATTATTGAATATGATACAACAGACGGCCCCATCTATAAAAAATACTATATCAATCTTCAAGACCTCTTACGGCTGAAGACAGGAAAATCATGGTATGAAGGCTTTGGCTTTACGAACGAAAAAATCATTGAACATAAGGACGCTATTCTCAAACACATCGGTAAACCGATTGGAGACGTAAATCCTGATCTACTTCCACGACTTCAGAAAGATGTCCCAGACATAACAGGTATCACTGATTCCACAACCGTGTCAGAGGCTGTCACCCTTCTCTATGAATACCTCCAAAAATTATGCCCAAAACGGATGTGCGATCTTAAATCCAAACTTAGTACGGTAAGCCGTATCGAAGGCATCATAGGAGTTATGAATGATACAATGCTGACAGAGATTGGTGCAACATATACAGATTTTCAGGAGCTTTCTCTTTCTCTTCTTCAGAAGGGCTCTTCACGGACGCGAAGGAAGAGGGCTCGAAAAGCGAAGAGACGCCGAACACGGCGCATGTGAAAACTCTGTTAGAAGTCCCTGTGACCCTTGTTGTAGGGCGACAGAGCCTAAAAGAAAAGTGCGACTATACTAGGGACC
>Ga0247722_10000968_pt1 | contig 16428 bp, 13 predicted proteins | sample MSEWelMarce3H_FC_FD_189094 | JGI IMG/M metagenome (GOLD analysis project Ga0247722, IMG submission 189094) | Subsurface sediment microbial communities from gas well in West Virginia, United States - MSEEL Well Study Marcellus 3H_FC | ecosystem: Environmental > Terrestrial > Deep subsurface >... | reverse complement strand
CACTAGAAAATCAGGGCAATATTTACGTGAATCGTTAAAAATCGGAGCAAAACAAGTTTTATTTGTTCCATTTCAGCGGCCATCAGATACGGTTGTTAAATATTTTTCTGGTGCTGTTGATGGTGTTGCTGATTTCCAATCATGGTTAACTTATTTATCTGAAAATTTATCGAAAAGCGATTGGATAATCATTTGTAAAAACCACCCATTAGAACGTGACTTAGAAAAAATTGATGGTGTTCTTTATGTTAAAGATGATACCCATATTAATGACTTATTAGATTTAGCCGATAAAGTACTACTGATGAACTCAGGAGTTGGTTTGCTTGCTTCCGCATTTAAAAAGCCAGTCATTTGCGTATCTAATGCATTTTATGCTCATGAAGGGATTGCTTGGACCGCATCTAGTAAAGAAGAAATGATTGAATTAGTAAACAAAGACTTACATGTTGACTATGAAAAAGTACAAAGATTTTACTCTTACTTAGTTAACAATTTTTACTCATTTGGAAAATCATCATATGTTAAAACTAAAGCAGATGATGGCTCAGATCGTAAAATAATTCATGATATCCAATTTAAAAATATTTGCCTTCCTAATGTTACAAATATCTCTCTAGGGGAACCTCCTCGAGGAACTTCATTAGATGCGCCTCTATTTTATTCATTTGGTGGCAGAACAGGGATTAAAAATGCATGTAAACCTTTGCCAATAAGCAAGCCAGCACCAGAAGTAAAGAAAATATTAGCAACACCCCCAAAAGATGTTGTGAATAAATCAACATCTATTCCAGATTCAAAACAATTAGTTAAAGTATTAACTACACAAAAACCTACTACAAGCATGAATAAAAAACTGAATAAATTACTTAAAAGTCCAAAAATGTTTTTTACCGATATGTACAAGAATAAAACTGAAGCGTTAAGTAGTAAGTAATGACTAATATTGTTACTTTTGGATCATGTTTATCAAGATACATAGCAAGGTCTTACAAAAGACTTTTTGCTGGGAATATTACAAATTCTGTTTATCATAATCGTAGTGATTATTTCGTTAACAGCTTTATTAAAAAAAACAATAATGTTGTTAACCAATCCTTAATGAATGTTTTACAGTCGAAAAACACCATCGACATCAATGATGATGCAAGTTTGATTTTATTAAATCAAACCATTGAAGGGCTAGGTCAGCATAAAATTGAAAATAGCCATGAGCTAATGGATAATCTACAATCTTTAAAGATTGATATTTTGATCATTGATAATTTCATGGATATATCAGCTCGCCTTTCTAGCGGTTTGGGTTTTAATTTTTTTGCCAGACCAAATGACTATAAAAACTATGAAGAAAATTTTTCACTAGGTGGCTTTATCACTACCAGTGAATCTATTGAAAATTTCAATACGATCATAAAATACTTTAAATCTATTCAACCTACTATGAAAATAGTATTTGTTCATTTCCCTTATAATACTTACGGAGAAGATTCAAATCGAAAAGATAGAAGTTTGTCTTTTTATAAGGAGTTTAACAATGACTCTATCATTATGATTCCTCCTTTAAGTATTCCAAAAATATATAGAACCGAAGTCGCCAGCCATTTTCAAGAGCCTCAATATACTGCATACGCGGGAATGATTAATATTCTAATTAAATAACTAGAAATATTATATAAAATATAAAGTTGCAGACTACTACACAAATAGTACGTTAAAAATCACACACATTAATTGAAGGTGAATTTTGAAAAAAAATATAATTACTATATCAAATAGAATTATTACATCCAACTCGGCCCCCTTCACCCTCTTCGGCGGCATCAACGTCCTAGAGTCCAAGGATTTCGCACTTAAAACTTGCGCTGAATATGTAAGGATTACGCAAAAACTTGGGATTCCTTACGTCTTTAAGGCTAGCTTTGATAAGGCAAATCGCTCTTCAATTCACTCCTATCGCGGGCCGGGTTTAGAGGAAGGTTTGCGTATTTTTGAGGCGGTGAAGGCTGAGTTTGGCGTACCTATGCTTACAGATGTGCACGAGTCTTGGCAAGCTCAGCCAGTGGCAGAGGTGGTGGATATTCTGCAATTACCGGCATTTTTGGCACGGCAAACCGATTTGGTGGTGGCCTTGGCTAAGACGGGTCGCATTATCAACATCAAGAAGCCACAGTTTTTAAGCCCTTCTCAAGTGATTAATATCGTTGATAAATTTAAAGAAGCAGGCAATGAGCAGCTGATTCTTTGTGACCGTGGCACTTGCTTTGGTTATGACAATCTAGTGGTGGATATGCTGGGTTTTGGGGTGATGAAAAAGGTTTGCAATGACTTGCCGATTATCTTTGATGTCACTCATTCCTTACAGCAACGTGATGCTATGGGCGCAGCTTCCGGTGGGCGCAGAGCTCAAGTTTTAGAGCTGGCCCGTGCAGGTATGGCAGTCGGTTTGGCGGGGCTTTTCCTAGAGGCGCATCCCAACCCAGATCAAGCCAAATGCGATGGCCCAAGCGCCTTGCCATTAGATCAGCTAGAGCCTTTCCTTACGCAAATTAAGGCTGTGGATGATTTAGTGAAATCTTTTGCTCCCCTGCATATTGCTTAATTAAGAGAGCCCTGCTTTGAATGATTTAACTACAAAACGTCTGGTTATTGTGATTCCTGCCCGCTATGGCTCTAGCCGCTTACCGGGTAAGCCATTGGCCGATATTCTGGGCAAACCAATGGTGCAACATGTGTATGAGCAGGCACTCAAAGTACCGCATATCCATAAAGTGCTGATTGCCACAGATGATGTACGTGTCGCCGATGCGGTAAAGCTATTTGGTGGGGAATATGTAATGACCTCGCCCGATCATCCATCAGGTACAGATCGCCTTACTGAGGTCATGCGCCAGATTGATGCAGATATTTATATCAACTTACAGGGCGATGAGCCATTAGTGCGCTCCGCTGATATTGCTAAGCTGGCGGCGGGAATGTGCGCCGATGAAACGGTGCAAGTCGGCACACTCTGCCACCCTATTGCTAATAAAGAAGCCAGTAATCCCAACACGGTAAAAGTGGTGCTCGCTAACAATGGCGATGCGCTCTACTTTAGCCGCGCTCCCATTCCTTATCCCCGTGATGATGAAAGCAACGCCTGCTATTTGAAGCATGTAGGTGTGTATGCCTACCACCGTGAAGTGCTGGAAGCTTACGCCCAATTGCCACAAACAATGCTTGAGCAAGCAGAAAAACTAGAGCAATTGCGCCTGCTAGCTGCGGGCTTACGCATCCGTGCTTTTGAAATAGAGCCAACTGGCCCGGGTGTTGATACGCCGGAATGCTTGGCGCATGTAAGGGCGATCATGGCGGGCTTGCCAGCACAGCATCAGCCCTCGCTAGCAGAAACCAAGCTGGTCATTACCGATGTGGATGGCGTGCTTACAGATGGTGGCTTGTATTACGACGCAACGGGCGAATGCCTGAAACGTTTTCATGTGCGTGATGGCCTAGGCATTCGCTTACTAGAGGAAAGCGGCATTCGGGTGGCGGTGTTATCAGGCAGAGACTCGGCCACCTTGCGTAAACGTGTCGCAGATTTAGGCGTGACCTTGCACCAGTTTGGCGTAAAGGACAAAGCACGCGCCTGCTTTGAGCTCATGGCACAAGCCAATGCCCAAGCGCATCAAACCGTTTGCGTCGGGGACGACAGCATTGATCTGCCTGCATTCGAGGTATGCGGCCTCTCCTTCGCGGTGGCAGATGCTCCCTCTTATGTAAAAGCCAAAGCCAGCCACGAATTAAAAACTCAAGGTGGAGCAGGTGCATTCAGAGAATTAGCCGATATTATTTTGCTGGCCCAAGGCCAAGAAGATGTATTTGGCACAGCCAAAGGCTTTTCTAACGTTATGAATGGCATTACGCAGTAACACACAATAGAGAATCAAAATGACTGCAGTTATTTCACAAGCTAAAAATATCGTGGCAATTGAGATTCAAGCCCTTAGCGCAATGGCGGATCGAATTGACGAAAGCTTTCAAAAAGCCATTGATATTATTTTGAATGCCAAGGGCCGCGTCGTAGTGGTGGGCATGGGTAAATCGGGCTTGATCGGTAAAAAAATTGCGGCCAGCATGGCGTCTACCGGAACTGCAGCCTTTTTTGTTCACCCCGGTGAGGCTTTTCATGGCGATTTAGGAATGATTCATTCATCTGACGCCGTGCTGATGATCTCTAATAGTGGAGAAACCGAAGAGCTGATTCGATTACTGCCCTTTTTACTTCATCAAGAAAATAGCGTGATTGCCATGACCGGCAAAATGGAATCCACACTCGCCAAACACGCCGATGTAGTACTGGATATTTCTGTAGAACGGGAAGCATGCAATAACAACTTAGCCCCTACTTGCTCTACCACCGCTACTTTGGTGATGGGTGATGCGCTGGCTATTGTTTTATCCACAAAATACGATTTCCAAATTGAAGATTTTGCTCGTTTCCACCCTGGTGGCAGCTTAGGCCGCCGCCTGCTGACCCGTGTTGCCGATGTGATGTGTAAAGATAATCTACCCATTTGCCATCAAGAAGACTCCTTTAGGGATGTGGTTCATGTCATTAACAGCGGGCGCTTAGGCTTGGCTTTAGTGATGGAAAATGACGAGCTGCAAGGCATCATTACCGATGGGGATGTAAGGCGTGCCTTTGATTCTGACTGTGATTACAAGCAAATCAAAGCCGCACACATTATGAGTAAAAACCCAAAATGCGCCTCGCCTGACGAGCGTTTTGTAGACGCAGAAGAGCGTATTCGCATCGCAAAAGTTAATGCATTAGTGGTTAAAAATGAAATGAATAAGGTTGTTGGAATCTTGCAGATTTTCGATATAGATAATTAATGCCCGTAAAAAATATAAATAAAATTGGGATTTACTCCAGCGGTATGCTCCGTATTCCTTGTTTAAGTGCTTTAGTTGGCGCAGAAATCTGCCCTATTAGAGCAATTAACCTTCAACAAGTAGACGCATTTGCAGGCTGGGGAAAACGCCCAAGCAGCAAAAAACCAAGAGCAAAAGCAGCTCAACTTGGTCTGCCTTTTATTGCACTTGAAGACGGTTTCTTACGCTCGTTTAATACTGGCGAGCATAGCCCGCCTTTGGCTTTGGTATTTGATTCGCAAGGTATTTACTACGATTGCACCGGCCCTTCGGCTTTGGAAACGCTGCTTAATTCTAATGATGATTTGCTAGCGGGCATTACGGCGGATGTGACGCGGGCTAAGGCTTTGCTGCTGCAGCATCAGCTCAGTAAATACAATCATGCGCCGGTGTTGGATCAGGCTTTGCTGCGCGGCGATGATCGCCAGCGGGTACTGGTGATTGATCAAACGGCTGGGGATATGAGTGTGGCTTTGGGTGGTGCGAGTGCGGCTAGTTTTAGCCAGATGCTGACTGCGGCTTACGCCGAAAACCCTGACGCTACGGTTTATGTAAAGACGCATCCAGAGGTTACGTCAGGGCGTAAGCAGGGTTATTTAAGCCATGTGCAAGATGATGAGCGCACGGTAGCGTTGCGCCAAGCGATTAACCCGCTAAGCCTGATTGAGCAGATGGATAAGGTGTATGTGGTGACGTCCACCATGGGTTTCGAGGCTTTGCTGGCTGGCAAGCCGGTCAGTGTATTTGGCATGCCTTGGTATGCGGGCTGGGGCGTAACGGACGATAGTCAATGCTGCGCGCGCCGTACTCAGCGTCGCTCTGTGGATGAATTATTTGCGGCGGCGTATTTCCATTACAGCCGTTATTTAAACCCGCTTACCCATCAGCGCGGCACTATTTTTGATGTGATTGATTGGCTGATTTTGCAGCGCAAAATGGCCAAGCGTTATTCTTGCCGAATGATTGCTGTAGAATTTAGACGCTGGAAAGCGGTGAATATCAAACCGCTGCTGTCACTGCATGCTGGGCAGGCTTTATTTGTAAAAGACGCGGCTCAGGCGGCGGCTTTAGGGCTGCAAGCGGCAGATTGCTTGGTGTTTTGGGGGCGGCAAGCGCCTAAAGGCGTGGCAAAGCTGGCAGCTGAATCTGGCGCGCGGCTGCTGCGCATGGAGGATGGCTTTGTGCGCTCGGTGGGCTTGGGCTCAGATTTAATCCGCCCACTGTCGCTCGTGCTGGATGAGCAGGGAATTTATTTTGATCCTAGCCATCCTTCTGCTTTAGAACACATCCTAAATACCACAGCATTTTCAGCGGCGGAATGTGCGCGCAGCCAGCATCTACGCCAGTTCATCACTGAGCATGGCATCAGTAAATATAATTCAGAGCCGCGTGATATCGCACTATGGCCATGCACTGGCAAGGAAGTTGTGCTGGTGCCGGGCCAAGTCGAAGACGATGCTTCGATTCGCTATGGCTGCAGCGATGTTAAAACCAATCTTGGCCTGCTGCAGGCGGCCAGAGCGGCGCATCCCAACGCATTTATTGTCTACAAGCCGCACCCGGATGTGATGTCGGGCAACCGGGCGGGCAAGCTGGCGCTGGCTCAGGCGCTGCAATTTGCGGATTTTGTGGAGGCTAGGCTGTCGGTGGTCAGCTGCATCGATGCCTGCGATGTAGTGCATACCATGACGTCCCTCACCGGCTTTGATGCGCTGCTGCGTAATAAGCGGGTGGTGGTGTATGGCCAGCCGTTTTACGCTGGCTGGGGGCTTACCGAGGATGTATTAAACGCTGGCGCGGCCTTTTCTCGCCGCACACGGCCATTATCACTGGATGAATTAGTGGCGGGCACTTTATTGCATTACCCACTGTATTGGGATTGGTCTTTAAAAGGCTATACCCATTGCGAGGCGGTATTGCAGCAAATTATTCAAACCCGTAATACGCTTGAAGCCCAAAATGGGCTAGAAAAACTGCGCGTTGGCTTTGTACGTCGCCAATTACGCAAGCTTAATATATTAGCGAAAGCTTGGATTTTTAAACCATGATTAATGAAGGTATTCAGGCATTTGCTGGCAAACGCGTGCTGTTATTACAAGGGCCGGTTTCCACATTCTTTGCACGCTTGGCAAAAGATTTACGCAATACTGGGGCAGAAGTTTTTAAAGTAAATTTTAATGCCGGTGATTGGTTTTTTTATCCGCGCAATGCCATTAATTATCAAGGCAAGATGGAGGATTGGCCTGCTTATTTTGAGGCGTTAATCAAACGGCTAGATATTGATGCCATTTTATTATTTGGCGATTGCCGACGTATTCATCAAGATGCACACGCTATTGCTGATAAGCACGACTTAGAAATCGGCGTATTTGAAGAAGGCTATGTGCGCCCAGATTACATTACACTAGAGCGATTTGGCGTCAATGCTTACTCAAAATTATCCCGCGAGCCAGCGCATTATCAGGAAAAAACAGCTGTTCCCAAAAAACAGCCTGTGGGTAATGCGTATTGGGCGATGATTTGGTTTGGATTTTGGTATGGCAGCATTGCAGCCTTAGGCAAAGTTTTCTTTAGGCATTATCAGCATCACCGCCCTTTATCACTGCTGGAGTTTTTTCCGTGGATGCGCTCGGCACGGCGTAAACAATGGTATCGCTGGGCAGAGCGCGGCACACAAGAAGAGCTGATTACGCATTGGGACAAGCAATTCTTTTTAGCGCCCTTGCAAGTATTTAATGATTCACAAATCACCGTGCATGCTGATTTTGATGGTGTGGAGCACTTTATTGAAGACACGCTGCACTCCTTTGCTCAACATGCGCCAAAAGACACACTACTGGTTTTTAAGCACCATCCAATGGATAGGGGCTATCGAGATTACACAAAGCTAATTAACAAGCTCGCGCGTGAAGCCAAAGTGGCAGCTCGGGTGCTGTATATCCACGACCAGCACTTACCCACGCTGCTTAATCATGTACGTGGCGTGGTGGTGGTGAACAGCACCGTAGGCTTATCCGCCCTACACCACGGCGCGCCGACTATTACCTGCGGCAATGCAATGTACGATATTGCAGGCCTTACCTATCAAAACGGGCTGGATCAATTCTGGCAAGCGGCCCCTAATGCCAAGCCGAATAACGCCTTGTATCTGCGCTTTAGAGATCATTTGGTGGCCAAAACTCAGCTTAATGGCAGTTTTTATAAGCCACTGAAATTACTCGACTCATACACAGGCCTAGTGTGGGGAAGAATAAAAACAATAAATAGTGAAGTTCAAGCAAAAAATGCCAATCCAATAACAGAAATCAAGCAACATAAAATTTCAGGACAGCAGAATCAATTAATCTTAAATAGATTAATCAAAACAAACAGCCAAGAGTAGATATCACTGATCAATAAGGAGTAAGCAGCCAAGTTAGTACCATATAAATAGCTAATCGCTTACGCTCAACAATTATGCCATTTAAATATAAATTAACGAAAAAAAGCATTACAAACCATAATCAAGCAACGTCTTTACAACCTTAATAAAATGAAGATATGCTACGTAAAAAATACACAGAGTAAATATTATGCGCAGCAAAATTCCATATGCATTGTTTTTTTGCTTGTTTAGTGCATCTACATTTGCCGATTACTCTCTTTTAATAGATGGCGTATCCAAGCATTTTGGCTGCAAAAAAAACAGGCATAATCCCTGTGAATATAATGAAATAAACCCAGGTTTAGGCATTGAATTATCTTCTAAAACAAGCAATTGGGGCATCCCATTTATACGCGCCGGAGCCTATAAAGACTCCTACTCCGATGCCGCAGCCTACGCCGCAATGGGTGTACGCCAAGATTGGGAAATCAGCGGCCCCTTTCGATTTGGAACGGGTGTAATGGGTGGATATTTAAAAAGCAAACGTCAAGATGGCGCTATTGCACTCCCGTTTATTTATTTGACATACAAAGATTTAGCCCTTGAATTAGGTTATATCGCCGATACGCAAATTCTTAATCAAAGAAACAAAGCGAAAAGCCTTGCCACCCTAGGGTTTCGCTGGGATTTTTAAAAAATATTCCTACCCAGTTTTAACAAAAGAATCATCTCCATGCAAAAAGCCCAGCATCATCTGCTGGGCTTTTTGTATTCAAGCAATTAATTTATTAATTGCTGATCAGGCTTTAAACGTTAAACAATAAATCAACATTTAACTTATTGATTTTTAAATAGTAAACCTTAGAAGCAACCTAATTGTAGTCACCTCTATATACATTTTTTCTTCTGCTGGCATGCAAACCGTCTCATGCACACAAAAACACTCTAAAACTATTCAGCCGATTATACCCGAAGGACTGAAGGGGCTAGCACTGCGGAGTGCTATATACCTCTATTCTGGCTCTGGTAATAACTCTATTGAAACTATGGCGGCGCCTGGACGCTGTAAAACATCTTAATATAATTGAACACATCTCGAAGCCCTTCATCTTGGTTGCGGTAGGTTTGTCGTTTGATTCGTTCCCACTTCAGTAACTGGAAGGAACTTTCCTCGACGGCAATATCATGTCAGTTGCCACACAGGCTCATGCTCAGTTTTAAATGATGGGCGTGCAGCAGCTTCTGCCAATCATAACTACTGAATTAGCTGCCTTGGTCCGAATGCACTTAGCAATCTTGCATGGGCTGACGTCGCCCAACAGCCATTAATCAAACGTTAATAGCCAATTCACGGCCTATCCTTGCACCCATCGGCCAACCGACAACTTGTCTGAAGAATAAATCCACTACTGTGGCCAGATACAGATAGTTCGGCACAGTTACGGTGTGCTTGGCACCATAAAAACCACGTCTACGACGATAGCCTGTTTGTGACGAAGCAAAGACATGACATGCCTAGAAACCCCAAGTAGCTAGGTGACTTCTGCGACAGGATAGTTGCGTTTCGTAACTTGCTTAACGACTTCTATTTTGAAATCTTCGTTGCAGCGATTGCATTTACTCATAAGAGCTCGAAAGAACCTCATTTTGAAGTTATTCAGGTGCCTAGAAAACTTGGGTGGTTCATTTTCACGTTAACAGTGTATGCGACAAAACATAGAGGGCTTATATAACAATTTGAGTGTATAAAAAGTTAACTTTTTTACATCCTTGAATACACTAACACTACAATTTATGCTGGCATTAATTGCTGGATTGGCCAGTGACTATCGAATAAGGGGATTACCATGTTTTTTCTCGCGCTTCCAGTACTTGCGGATCTTGTACTAACTGCTGCAGTAGGAACCATTGCAGCCAAAGCTGCATCTGATCTGTATGACTCGATTACAAGTGACGATGACAACAACAAATAAGGGGAATGAAATGAAGTTATTCGACCTTTTGCGGCCTAGAAACACGCAACACACTTCAAGCGGTTTCATTCCATATGGAAACAATAAATCCGATGGATCACATGACCATAGAACAAACAAGGGAAAAGATCGTACGCCAGCCCAAAAAGCAGGGGACATGAGCAAGAAAAATTCGTAAATCTGGAGATCAGATAGCAAATTAAGGGTAATTGCATGCCATCTCAAACAAAAGCAACTAAAACAGCGCTCGGTTTTCTTGATGGATTCCTACTGGAGCAGCAACTTGTGCATCAGGAATTTACGGAGACCGAGCGCTCCTCGTTACGTCTTATCGAGCAATATGCTTCGAACTGGGTAGAAAGTAATGGCTATCAAGGAATGAATGCAGTGATTGCTCGCCATGTCACACTATGCGTATTAGAAGTCATCTCAGCGGATGCCCCGGAAGATCTCGCAGAGATCCACCATTATGTAACAACGCAATGCTTGGCTCTGATTCATGCTTTGGCTTCCAAACGTTACAACATCGAAATAGGTGAATTTATCGAAACTCTCAATGAAGAAAAAATGCTATGGCTTAGACAGATGCCAATAATTGTACGTCGGCGCCTAGTCTGGCATGCCATAGTACAACGATACCCACACGCTCCATTGCAATTCATGGCATGGCTATGCCGTAATGGTGTTATTCCTAGTTCACGTTATGAAGACTCTACCCCCGTACCAGACGCTCAGCAGGAAGCAGCTCAGGCTTGCCGGATGGTCTGTGAATTCGACATTTGGCGCAATAATTTTGCTCTAAATTTGTCAGAAGCCTTAACTTCGAAGATCGGCGGTGAGAAGTTCCCTTTGTATTTTGGTCTTTCCCCCACCGAGCCGAGTATTAACCATCATCAATACCATATCCTAATGACTTATCGTGACCGTATCGAAAAAACTTGGAATAAAAATAAAGGAATTTTCAATCAATTTCCAGTTGGTAGTCACAGTGAATCAAATAGCGCTCTCGACATGTTTAATAGAGCTGCAAATTGCGTAAACCGACCAACGTTGTTTCCTGGAACAGCGGCAACAAAACATGGGCTGATTGGTTGTTATTATGTGGGAATTTTACGAAAGAGGAGTGGCAATACTCGGTCATTGATAGACGGACGGGACGACGTAATTGTCAACAAGGTAACAACGGCGTATGGATATTACATGGATGAACCGGCAGCGGAAGGTTCATGCGCCATGGCAGCAAGTCGTTTTCTACAATCCTATGGAATTACTTGTCGCCCACCCACGCTACATAAACGTTACAAGCAATCCATATCGACTTCATCAGACAATACGAGAATACCTATACTGGAGAAAATGGCCGCTGATTATGCTTATATTGTACGAAAACAACCAGGAACTCATTGGTTTACCTCGGAAGATCTAGCACTATTATTGATCCAAGTTAATAAGTAGAGCTACACAATGAGTGCCAATTCCCGTCTCGGCGTGATAGCAATCAAGGCCATTTAAATTGCGTAGGTTAAAAAATACCATCAAATCATAAAATTACGTATTTTATATAAACATAATTAATACTATTAACAAAAAAATTAGATAAAAACTTCAAGCCAACATAAAACCATGAATAATATATTTATTTAAATAATCAATATATTTATTTAAATAATCAATATATTTATTTAAATAATCAATATATTTAACTATCAACAGTCGACAACGTTAATAGCATGGATCAAATTTTATAAATAAAAATTAGCATGCACAGGGCTAACTTTTTGAATAACATGAAGAATCCAAACATGACCCATTCTCTATTAGCATTTAAAAATCTCATTGGTGAATTATTATGAATAATGATTTTACTAGCTTACTAGTCAAGGCTTTCAATATTTCAGGAAAAACGAAAATGTTAGCATCTAATCTAGGCGGCTACATCAAACAAGTTGATGCTGAATTTACTTATCAAAAATATGGAAAGACAAAATTAATTGATTTACTAGAAGGGGAGGCAATAATAAAAATATCGCGAGATCCTGGTAATCAGCACCCATCAATTGAGCTGCTCGATTTATCTGAATACAAACAAAAAAATAATGGTTTAGAAAGTGAATTGGACGAAGTATTTATTAAATTGCCTAATCATGACTTGTATGATTTTGCATATTTACCCCCTGAGAGGTTTATTGAACTAGGTAAATTAGCGATAAGCGAAGACTGGGGGGGCGGCAACTTACCCTTACTAAGGAATTATATTAAATATACATTTCATAGACTTTTTTATGAAGAAAAGATTTTTTTCTCTCAAGATGAGCAGTTCGCTGTAATAAATACAGGTCTAGTTGATCCTAGATATCAATCTATATATGCATATTTTTCTAGAAACAAATTAAAAATACAGCCTTGGCGACTTGAACAGTTCTGTGTTGCTGCTGAAGGGTTCCATGGAAAAAATCTGGTAAAGTCATTTCATTTTCTTCCTGATCCAGCAAACTATATGATCAATCCAGTAGATATTATCTTTAATGTAAATGCCCCCCCACCACAAATAGATTGGAGACATGTTATTGTAGACAATGTTGATCGCCTCCCTGTTGATTTTCTGATTCAAGCCGCTAGTGGCTTTGAAATAAAACAGTGTAAGACTATGGATAAAGACGAGCTATTTGAATATAAAAATTCATTTGAAGACTACCTAAGTAAAAATGATTTTAAGCATAGATCAATTATGGGGATGTTAGAATTTGCACTAAAGACAACACTTACACGAGTACGCTGGAATTACAAAACAGCAATCCCAATTTACTATCCAAAGCATAACAAGATAAGTTTACTGCTTCCTCTTTGTTTAATAAATGAAAATGTAGTTGATGTTGCATTAGTCGTAGAAAGAACGGACTCTGGTAATTATCAAGGGCAAACAATATACCCCATAGATTGGGCATACACTCATGCACGATTAATTGCTAGGCCTGAAAGTGATTGGCTTACTTCGGAATATCAAGCTGGGGATATAGACGCTTAATCTTAATGCTGGCTCAAAGTTTACAAAACTATCATTTCAGGCTAACTAACAACGAGCTTCAAGTAGCCCGAAAACTCCATTGTGGCACAAGATCCAGTATTGCAATTGGACGCACAAAATCAGTTCGACGGTCCCCACCTCAGCATATTCTTTGTGCCAGCGTCTTTGTGGCACAAAGAATATGGCCCCTGAACCAAAAATGGCACATTTTTGGCCGCGCAGCGGAGGGGCATTGGGGACAGGATTAACGGATGTATTGCGTCCAGCTTTCTGACTTGTTGATATCTGTTTTTTGGCCGCCAGACGCGGTATTGAAATCAGCGAAGAAAATGGGACTCCAGTGCTTCAATCATTTCTGCGGGCATAACCCCGCGTGTAATCAGAGCGCTTAAACAGGAGTCCAATTGCGCTAAATCTTCGTTTGAGAGCAGTCTTTCCAGCTTTAATTGGGCCGCAATTTTCGGCACATCATCAAGCGAGTCCGATTCAACGGAAACACCCCCACTCACGGGCAATGTGATCAGTTCTTCGTCTAATTGCTCAATTTCAATCAGCTGGCGCCTTAGCTCATCTAGCGAATAGTCAGCCAAGTTTTGTAGCCATAAATCAACCTGATAATGCCGACCACAATCCAGTGTTTCGGCATTCAACTCAATACTTTCCAGCGGGCCCTCTTCAGTGTTTAGCTTCACGCAAGCACTATCGAAGCGCAGATAGTAATGTCGACCCATGCCTTGGTCACAGCCTTGATAAATTAGCCCTCCTTTGCGCACAACTTCAGGCAGAAAATTCAAAACTGTTTTAAGTTCATTCAACGTGCCGCGTGCACACCATTGATGCAGTACATCATCCCGCAGCAATCCGCCCTGGACCCCTAAAAAATGCAGCAGCACAGAGATGCGCTGCGCCGAAATCACCTGAGGCTTACCCCTTAGCCAAACAGATAAATTGGCTGGCCGGATACCTGTAGCTGCGGCAATTTGGCTGAGTGTATCGCCACGCAGCTTGATCAGTGCGGAGGCTAAAGTAGGCAGAGCCATTGGTGATATATCAGTATGCATATCCAAGCCTTGATTTAACTATAAATAACTATAACAAAATCAATCTTTAGACGCGAATCAGATTTTTTGTCAAACGGCTTGCCTTTTGCTTTGTTATAATAAATTATAGTAACAAAACAGGAGCGAGATTATGGATCTGATCAAACGCTGTCAAATTGTTCGGCCAATCAGCAAACGGCGCTTTAACACTCTTGTTAAAGCGATACGTGCCCAGCATCCATGGTTGGCAGGGTTTAAATGCGAACCCAGCCCAGGGCATTTAGCACTGATTGCAAAATTTCTGAACGAAATGGAGACACTATTTTCAAACGATGCCTTGTACAGCCTAGGCTTTCTTCATATACGCTCGTATCAAGGGAAAATATCGGTTCATTATCGCCTTGCTGTATCTATGCCAGCAGAAGAAGCGGCATTACTAGATGCAATTACCGGCTTGCAGGGGGATGGTTTCAGAACTTGCGCTGTTTGCGGGCAACCCTTTTTACCTGAGAATCGAGCGACGACACTAGGTTTTTGCAATTTGCATCCGCAGACTTGGGCATTTTTTGCAGAAGATATTGCTAACCGGCAGCCCTTAGCCAATGCAAGTTCCGTAGTAAATATCAGCAACGATCTGGCAGAAAGTGATCATCAGCAACCTACCATGACGGTTCAAAGCGATTGTCAATGTGAAGAAACAGTAGATATACCTGAGGCAACAGAGGCAAGCACTGAGCAAGCTATGCCCATCATTCCATTTTTAGATCCCGCTCAATTACAGCAAATTAAAGCCAACATTCAAGGGAAGTCAAAAGAGCAATTTCATCGCCTAGATCGCATGCTGGAGCGGATTATTTCCTCGGGTGGCGACACTCGCCAATTAGCCATCCTGCCTCATTCATGGCGTGATTTGATTGATGATTTCGAAGCTGCACATCCAAATTTTTATCAGCTGGCTGAATTACTGCGTGATCACTTTGCCTTAGCCAGCCTTGGGGATGGGCGCATCCAATTACCCCCCATTGTCTTAGTTGGCGAACCCGGTATCGGTAAAACGGTCGCAGCAAATTTAATCGCAGAGCTACTGCAATTGCCTTTTAAAGTCATTGATATGGCCTCTGCACAAACAAATTCGGTTTTAGCAGGATCAGATTCATTTTGGTCTAATGCGCATGAAGGCTCAGTTTTTGAAACCCTAGCCTACCAAGCATTAGCAAATCCAATCATTTTGCTGGATGAACTCGATAAAGCGATTGAAGATCCGCGAGCCAACTCCATCAGTGCTTTATATCAACTGCTAGAACCCTCTTCAGCACGTGCTTTTCAAGATTTATCAGTACGCGAAATCAGCATTAATGCGAGTCATATCAACTGGATTGCCTGCGCGAATTCGCTTGAGCATATTCCGCAACCTATTCTAAGCCGGATGACTATTTTAAAAATTCCCGCTCCCACTTCACGGCAAATAAGAGTTATCGCGGCAAATTTATACCGAACAATTAAAGCATCCGAATCATGGGGAGACCATTTTGCAGATTACTTATCCAGCCAAGTGATTGAGTATTTATCTGAGCAAAGTCCACGCATACTGGGCTTGCAGCTGAAGCGCGCATTTGGCATAGCGGCGCGTGCTGGCCGGACCGAAATTACGATGGCAGATATGAAAAGATCAGAAGCAATCCCAGCAAAAGCACCAATAGGATTTATCACATCTCCGACCAAACTTGGAAATGAACAAGGAGCAGCATAATGCTGAATTATGATTTAGCAGCACAATGGCTTTATGCTCGTACTTCAAACAAAACTGAAGCCCATATTGTTGTTTCTGGACTAAAGCATTTGTATCACTCAATCAGCAGAGCAAAGTTTCCGGTATTGCTACACTGCATACATCTGGATGGGGCGCTTGATATTATTTATCTACCTGCCGAGCACAAACAAGTTTTACTGAAATATCCACTGCAATTAGACACTGAAACATTAGCAAACCTGATTATGTCTCTTGCTCAGTAACCCTTGATTTAGCCATTCGTGCGGCGTAAAGTGAACGAACGTTCTACTTTGCAGAGGTGAATCATGCCCATCAATGGCATCCAGATGCAAAAAGGCTTG
>Ga0247722_10000967_pt1 | contig 16432 bp, 17 predicted proteins | sample MSEWelMarce3H_FC_FD_189094 | JGI IMG/M metagenome (GOLD analysis project Ga0247722, IMG submission 189094) | Subsurface sediment microbial communities from gas well in West Virginia, United States - MSEEL Well Study Marcellus 3H_FC | ecosystem: Environmental > Terrestrial > Deep subsurface >... | reverse complement strand
GACACCAAAAGAAAGAAATGATATCATTACATTTCAATTAATAAATCAACTCTTTATGTAAAAATAAATAATTACCACAGTAACTTATCGGCATACCATCCTCGAGAACCCTTTACAAATCTATCTTTATTGTGGCGAATCTTATATAACCGTCTTCTCGTTTTCGCATAAGATTTGCCGTTATTTTTCATATATGTCGGATAGTCATTCATACCCAGTGCGCCGACACTCGCAACAACCTTTCCATTTTTCCAGACATCTATTTTTTTCGTTTTATTCCTGGAAGGTGTAACTCGTACATTCAATTTCTTAGCTTGTTTGTATGTATATTGTGTAATGTTATACGGATGAAAAGGCGGCATTAATGTAATATACATAGAACATTTTTACATTGACATTTCAAAGAGACGATTATAATAATTATTTTATTTTAATAACACATGAGTTAATGAATGGTAATTCCATTTTATATCGGGATTTGATTTGACAATATTATAGCTAATGTTTGGATTTTCCGACAAATAATCATAACTCCAATCTTTATCCGCATTAGCTTGAATAATATCCCATGTTATATTCGGATTTATAGACATTGTCTTGTAATTCCAAGGTTTATCTGGGTTACTTTGTATAACATCCCAAGATATACTTGGATTTTCCGACAAGCCGTCATAATCCCACAGTATTTCGGGATGCGTTTGAACTATTTCCCATGTAATGTTGGGATTGGCCGATAAAATGGTGTAATTCCACGGTTTGTCTAGATTGGAAAACACGACATCAAAAGTAATGTTTGGATTTTCCGACAAATAATCATAATCCCATGGTTTATCGGGAAGAGATTGGACAATATCCCATGTAACCACATAATTCTTAGATAGTTCTTTATAATCAATCGTCGTTTTATCGGAAATATGATGGAATACTTCCCATACTGATTTTGGATTATACAATAAATGGTTCGTTAAATCCCATGGTTTATCCAAATTATTTTTTATTGTTTTCCAAGTAATGTTGGGATTTTCCGACAACCAATCATAATCCCACGGTTTATCTGGATTATCTCTAACCGTTTTCCAAGTTACATTTGGATTTCGTGAGAAATATCTATAAACAAATATAGTTAGGAATGATTCACTCTTTAAACTTTGGTTTATTACTCCTCGCGACAATATAGGACCATCTTTATTTATCTGATGCCACCTAGTTTTTCTACGAATATCTACTAAATCCCATCGGAAATCTTGAGACCGAATAATCATGTTTTTTAACAACTTTTTACGATTTTGTAATATATCTTCTACCTTTGTTAGAGTGGTGTTAGGGTTATATAACAACATAGCTTTCAAATTCCACAAGAGATATGGGTCTTGTTCCAAAACATCCCAAGTAATATTTTTATTCTTAGATAATGCGATATAATCCCAATTTTCATTGGGATTATATCGAACATGGTGATAAAATTTTAAAGAACATACTGAATTATTCTTTTGTGTCATGCTGGACAGATTAATATACTCTAAATGGGTTTATAATTTTGTATCATTTTTTTCACTTAAATGATATAAACTCATTGAGAGAGTACCTTATTATAATATATAAAATGAGACTTATATCACCAATGTTGTTATACTACCTTATTTTATCGCCAATAGCAGCAGATACATTAAAATCGAATACAAAATTATGTATTAATTGTAAATTTTTCAAAAAGGGTGTATTTCATACTAATATATATGGTAAATGTACGAAGTTTCCAAAAGAACCCTATGATAACTATTCATTATATATCGATGGAGTTGTAAAAAATAATGAAGTTGATTATAGTTACTGTTCAATCGCACGAAAATATGAAGATATGTGTGGAAAGGATGCTATACTTTATGAAAAAAAATAACATTTTTCACCCCATCACTTTATAAAGTGATGGGTAATTCGAATTCTTCGCCACTGTCACTGCTATCATGAAATGTACAAGTATCTGTATTTATCAAATTCATTTCTATACAGCTGTCCACGCATATTCCTATTTTAATAATCAACAATTGAACAAACGCGTTCCGCAAATCATCCAATTCTGAGTGGGTCCATTTTTCACCATATTCGGGTAAATTGATAATTTCAATAACTATATCACCATCATTAACACACGAGAACTGTTTATTATTACGAAATAATAAACCACAACCAGGGCGATTTGGATTATACAACCCACCTTCATCTACATCTAAATAAAGAAAGGGTTTGGTTGTTTCTAATTTAAAATAAGGCTTCCATTGTTTAACGATATCTTCTGTATTTTCGGTAACACCTAAATATTCCTTTTGGACATGACCGCAACTTACACAACAAACATCCCGTTTATTTGACCCTGATTCACATACACCCTTTATTTTTTCCCATCGCTTTTGATATGGCGACAATACATTCTTTTTGATACGAAATCGTAACAAATATGAATAATTATCTAAAATTTCCATTATAAATGATATATTATATTATATTTACATAATTATAACGATACCATTATTGTATAGGAATATATCTTTTACCCAAAAAGATAATCATACCAATTCTTTGTTTTATTGGTGTTAATTGCAGGTTTAACTGGAAAAATAATTCCCAATATTTCACTTAACGGTACTCCTGTTCTTTTCCGTATTTCACCCGAGGATAACCCGGCAACATTCATGCGATGTATTAATAAATGAATTCTTAGACTTATCTCAAATTCGCTGCAATTATGAATTTGAGATATTTTTTTAATACCTACATTATTTATCATTTCATCCAATAACTGATTATCTTCGACATCATTCCAATACTTCACCTTTATTTCCGACATCTGTATTTTATAAATAAATTATGTATTCCAATATATTCACTTATAATATGTAATGAAAATCCTGTAATAAATGCGTTGAGTGTTAATAAATATATAATGGTAAATACAATTCCTTCTAAGATACATTCGTTTACAAAATTACCTGTAATAATTGCTTTACCTTTCCCGCGAAAGTAACAGAACCCGCTTTGTAATTGTAAATAATAACCTAAGAAATGTTTTAAAACGCCGATAATAAATATTGTCAATATTGAAGACTTTTTAACTATACCAGTTATTATGCGAAATAATATATCACTGTATATACCTACAATCACAGCTTCATAAACAACACTCAGATTAATCATATATTATAATCATTTTTGAATAAAAATGATTATAATAAAACAATGGAAATTCATTGTAATTTACAAAATGACATCGTTTATTGAGTATTACCGAGAGAACAAAGACAAGAAGTGGGACTATTATGAGTTATGTAAAAACCCTCAGGTACAGTTGGAGGATATAGGTGAGTTGCGCGTTATACATTATGATGCTTTATCGAGTAATCCCAATCTTACATGGGAATATGTTAAAGAAAATCGCGACATCCCTTGGTCATGGCATCGTTTATCTGGAAATTCCTGTATTACACTGGATATTGTTAATGATAATCCATCCGAGATGTGGGATTATAGAGGGTTATCTATAAATCCCAATCTTACATGGGAATATGTCCAATCTCTTCCCGATAAAGATTGGGATTATGATATCATTGCCAAACATCCAAATATTACAATGGAACTTATTAACTCAACCATGGATAATTTTACATGGAATTTTGAGAATGTTACAAAAAATCCAAATATTACTTGGGATTTCGTAAAACAACATTATACGCGATGGTGGTCGGATAATTATGTTGATTTGGCATCAAATCCAAATATCACTATAGAAAATATTCGCGAATTAACTATTAATCCCGACGAACAAACCGATTTGATAGGAGCCACTTTATATACATGGGAACAATGTATATGTATGTTATCGACAAATCCAAGAGTCACATGGTTTGATATTATTGAGAGTTTGGATTTACCGTGGCGCATGGATAAAGTAACATATAATCCCAATATTACATTGGATATTATTGAAGATAATCCGGATTGGGATTGGGACCATATGCACATTTCATTAAATCCAAACCTAACTTGGGATACAGTAAAAAAGAATGGTTATAAATGGAATTATTCACTTTTATCACAAAATCGTATGGAATGGTTTGATTGGGATAATGTTGAAAGTCGTAAATACGAAGTTATATTGAAATAGATGCGATGGTATTAATAACATCACCTGGGTTACAGTATATATCACATACAGTATAGTGGTTATAGTTATATCTTAATCTAATTATTTTTTCTAGTTCTTCTGATGTTGTCCCGATATATATTTGGGTTATATATTTATCACATACTGACGCAGTGGTTGTATCAACTGCTATATGTATTTCGCCAAAGCAATTTAATCCAAAACTTATATAAGATAAAGCATGAAATGACATACCAATTAGCCCTCGCTGGTTCCCATAAATTTCACTAATCTCATCACATTCATTATTACTTTCACATCCACATAATATAATCTTTTTCTTTGTAACACATCTACCTATAATGATAGCGCTGGCTTCTGGGTCAAGGTATAAATTACCAAGTATAATCTCGGTGTTTTTATTACATTCTCCTATAGAATTTTTACATATTATACCAGCACATCGTTTTTTGTGGATGAGACATACAATTTGATTCAAATAACAAAGAATATTCTCGGGATATTCTGTTATATAAGTAATAATATATCGATTTCCATGCCACATTTTCTCTTTATAATTCAATTCTTCACCGTTAATATTGATTACTTGTGAAGTGTTCATCGTGGTTGTTTTAGTGAATCGCAAAGATGAAATGAATCATTTTTAATTATTTCGCGTCTTTATATATAAAAGTAATGGCTAAAATTGATAGATATATACCTGGGCCACGAATTTCTAGAACGGGAGATCTTAGATTATTCCCAGAAGATGAACTCAAGAGTTTTATAGATGTTGCATTTTGGAAATTGAATGATGTTCGTCTCGAATTATACAAAGAAAAGATTGCCATTCTTAATCAGACTTTACAAGAATCAGGTATTGAGAATATTGAATCATCTGCTACGACAACGGATTTACCGGATATAATTGAGGATTATTTAAAACAACCTGATAATAAAGGTATTTGTACCCCGCTAAATATTTTATATTTAGCAAGTCAATTATGGTATCCATCTAATTTTGCTTTATATTTTACAGTTAAAGATAAAATAACTGGAGCCATTATTCCCAAAAATATGATTGTTGGTTGTTTTGTTGGAAGTTGTTTTCATGTAATCGCATTTTGTACTAATAATAAAGACTCGTCCTTTAAGGGAGGTGGTGAAATGATAAATTTGCTCAAGGAATTTTGTGTGAGGGCTAATATCCCATATATTACTTTATACTCATTGCGTACTACTGAAAGTTATTATATACATCATGGATTTACATACGCTGAGCGCATTCGGAATCATGGTCGTGAGTTTTTAACTGATATAAATTGGTATCCAATGGACACAACTGAAAATTATGGTAACAAAGCGATGATATGGCGCAATAATAAATTTAGATATGATATATACGATAGTTCTGGATTTTCTAACACACGAGAATTGTATTTTGATTCGGCGAATGATGTACCTGACATATTGTTAAACAAACATGTGAATAATATAATATTTACTGTAAAGAAGGCTGGTATTAAATTTTTGGAAAAACTTGGACCAAGATATAGTAGCGATGTAAGTGTGTCTACGGATTCATCTGGATTAACTGGATGGACTGACGAAATCATTGATGCTATGAAGGAAGAAAATGAACATTCATCTACATTTAGCGGCTCTTTGGGGATGGGTTCTCCATATTCACCAGTCGAATCGCAGTTATCACCCCTTTCAATGACAAGTTCACCACCATCATCGCCAATCAGACCCCTTTCAATGACAAGTTCGCCTCAAACAAGTTTGGGTACACCCCTTTCAATGACAAGTTCATCACCAATCAGATTAGGTACACCCCTTTCAATGACAAGTTCGCCTCAAACAAGTTTGGGTACACCCCTTTCAATGACAAGTTCATCGCCAATCAGATTAGGTACACCTCTTTCATTGGAACAATATAAAAGCGACCCTGAATCATATCTACCTTTATTTGAACCTCTAACTGAAAAAGAATTATTATCTAGATATTTTTTCCAAAAATCATTTCCGCCGGTTTTGTTTGAAGATTTGTATTCGGACCTTCCATATAATCATTTAAATTTAACTCCAGGACAACTCGCGGAAATTACGCATACCATGTCACAAGTTACACCCGCAAAACAATTCCCGCACCGTGACTTAACTTTCGAAGAACAATCCGAACTTGATGCAATAAGCAATATCCATTATTCAGATTTAGACCAAGAACCATCCAAAAAGCGCAAGTTTAGTGGGGGGAACACACGAAGAAGGAAATCCAAGAAAAACAAAGTATCTAAGAAAAAACAAACACGACGCAAAGTGTCGCGCAAATATAAAAATAAAAAATAACGAAGAACATGTGGTATATAACATACATTTTACATATCGTATTTTTTCATTACAATAATTATACTCCCGGATACATAATCGCCTCCTATACGAGCGTTTGCCATTTTTTCAAAAGCAAATATCAAATCATCCAATTCAGTATAAGTCCATTTACATGTTGGAATATTTGTAAAATATCTTATAACAATATCATCGTCACGGACTTCATCAATCTCCTGAAACGAATAACGATAATGACATGATTTTTTACCTATTTTTCGAATACCACCTGTAAGTGAATTAATAAAAGATAATGATTTATTTATGTTAGGGTCGCAGAATGATATCCACTCATTTGTTATAGATTCATTATTACCATTTTCACATTTTTCTTTTAGCTCACTCCATTTTTCCTTTGCATCCAACGGAGAATATTCCGATAATGAAAATCGCAATGTAAATGGTACATGATATTCGACTTCGTTCATTATTTCCATTTTGGTATGGGTGTTTATACTAATTAATACAAATAAAAAAGAATCATTTTATTTTTTATTATTTTTTATTATTTTTTATTTTTTACGATTCGATTAAATAATGGGACAAGTATTGGGGATAAATAACAAACATGTAATTTATCATTGAAATGAAGCTATATGGTTCTTGATCAACGACCTCATTATCGCTACATATGGGACAATTTATTTTTGTCCTAACTCTCGTTTTTCCATCCAAATAACACGAGAATGTAAATTCTTCACCTTTATCTATATTTTGATTCCACCAGTCTTCAATGACTTTATCATAACTTACACACTGACACTGAGTACCTCTTTCCGGATTAATACAATTATTTGGACATGGTGGGCATCCGAATGGGACCGGAGAAACATTAAATAGCGAGATTTCATCGCAAAACAATAGATACCTTGTACAATTAACACAAAATATATGATGACAATTATATGGAAACTTGATAACATTGTTGGATTTTTCACCACATAACATACATTTTTCTTGTAACCTTTTCGTTTTTATAAATTGTAACTTACCCCATAATTGACAATTTTTACACAAACTCGAATTATGTGAAACACCTGTCTCGCATAATTCATAATTAACACAATTTGACATGTTATTATTACAATTAACAAATGTATATTTTACATATCATTTTTTTACTCTAAGTGGGGGTCGAACCCACGACCTTTGGCTCATAAGACCAATGCTCTAACCAACTGAGCTATAAGAGTTGTACATAAGCTGGGAATCGAACCCAGATGTTCCGCTTGGTAGGCGGATATTCTACCATTAGATTACTTATGTTAATCAATAACACATTCAACACCGATAATCACATCCCACCCACTCCCCGTGGGAATAATACTTCATAATATCATTTATTTATATTGTTATATTGTCATTGATTCATTATATACAGTTTCCCAATCAACAAAATGGGCAAGCCATTCTGTTTCTCCATGTGTAGAAACAGACGGGATACAAGACGATATTCGTCTGGATTTGTGTTTTACTAATATTTGAAAAATAACAAAATCGGCACTATGTTGATGAAATACATCATAATCCTCTTTTATTGTTTTAAGAGAAGCCGCAAATGTTAAACAACAGCTGTTTGTATATTTCCAATGACTTGATTTAGTCATAACCACACGAGTATCTTCCCCACCGTTATGAATAAACGGATTTGGTCCGCCTTCTGAATGGTTGATGTATTTATCGGGATGGTCATAACCAGAAGAATAATCAGATATAGTTAGACCTTCTTCTATAATCTTGGGAGCATCGGGAGTATAAACATAATCATTTTCAGCAAAATATAAATTATCATTGTCATTAAAATGTTCTATAGCAAAATCAATAGCATAAATAAACGATTTCGCATTTCCAAGAGAAAGTCTATATATCTTGGATGGTATATAGTTCTCTACTAAAAATAGATAAAATTCGTCGCTTACATTATCCGCGAATACATAAATATCATGACTGTTGAATACATTTATAAAATGTACAAACATAGACCGTTTATCGTAAACAAATTCTGGTTTTACCTTGGCATTACCACCTTCACTAATTCTATATAAAATTTTCATATACCGTAATATGTTATATATTCGTTACTAGTTTAAATTATAATATTAACGCCCGGACCTTTTACTTTTACGAAAGGACCGTTTTTTATGCTTTCGTGATTTATATGCGGAATGATTTTTTCGGTTTCTTTTACTGGAACGACTTTTGATTCTCTTTTTCTTAGTTGTCTTTCTTCTAGAACCTCCGCGAGTAAAAATTAAATTTTCCAAACCCTGTAAATATCCAGTTGGCTGTGATTCTTGAGGTGTTTCAACCGTCGCGGGTTGTCCAAAAACCTCATCGTCAGGTATTTCTTCGATAACGGGTCCCGAATTATTAAACTCGATATTATTTTCTCTATATTCCAAATCCCTATTGGGATTATCATATTTGTCATACAAATAACCCAATGTCTCGGAATATAATAATTCAAACATTGTTTTCGGTTGATAAACCAATTCTCGCCCTTCGTCTAAACTATTAAACAGAACACTTCTTCCATCTCGTTGTCTAGGATTCAACAAATTAGAAAAAAATTCTACAATATTTTCATATACAGTTCCAAAACTTTGTGTTACTGTGACTCCTGCTTGCGATTCAAGTGCGGGGACATTTGTACCGGATGGAAGTAAAAATGGCATTCCACCGCTTGATACAATTGGCCAAGGTATATACTGTAAAGGATATAACATTGTCAATACATTATTTACAACAATGTCGGTAAAACTGGGCTGTAATATAGTAGTAACCACGCGATTTAACTCGACATTGGATTGGTGGCTTCTACGCATCAACTCGGCAAACTGAATACTACTATCAACGGTTAAACTGGCGAGTTGTAGCGTTGCCAATTGATTAACAGATGTTGCGTTATTTATTATCAACCTCATATCGGTATTTAGTCTAAGATTTTCCGACGATACGCCATTACTCCTAAAATAACTACTTACAGACGCCCGAGTACCCTCGGATGATTGGATGTGTGTGTTCAAATTGGTTATATATGTTTGAATAACATCACTTGCAATTAATCCGCTCCGACTATCCATTACCCCTCCGCGACTATCCATTAATTCTTTCAATTGATTAAAAGTCGAATTTATAGCAGTTGAATTAATACCGGATATTTCAAGGATTTCCGGAGGAATATTGTTGGGTACTACCTGTCCGCTATTAACTATCATGGTGGTGGTCAATGTCGATAACACTAAAAATAGATTTGTAGTATCATAAGTTATGTTTGGAACTGCGATTGGATTCAACACTACCTGTTCCTGAACAATGTTTACATTATTTCTCCAGAATAGCATGGGCAAATAAGCACAATTGTATATTACTTGTTGAAGGGTTTCTATGGATGTAACAACTACAGGTTGTAGATATAATCTAAGATTACTGGCTACAAGCGAATAATAAGCATATAGCGGTGCGAACAAAGCATTGTATTGTAGATTAATGTTAAAGATGATATAGTTTAGAATATCTTGTCCCACTTCATACGATACGGCTCGAATTCCTACAATTGGAATTTTTCCGAGTAGCCATACACATCGGAATATAACCTTATTACAATCGGGGGCAGTCCAAGCAAACCATAAATATAAAAAGATTAGGAATATTCTACCAATGTAACTCGAAAGCAATTTTCCAAATACATAACCAATACATGATAGCAATACTTTGAATATATTCCATATTATTCGCCCAGCTCTTCCGATAAATCCGTAGTAATTATTTACTATCCAGATAAATTTGACAAGATGAACTATTACTTTATATGCAAAGTTAATTGCGGATATTGACATTATATCCATCCTGTCATGGTTAGCTCGTATGATTTCGAGATAATTCAATATATCGGCGACCAATTCCATACTTAATTTTTCCAATGTTTCTTGGAGAACGGCGTATGATGTATCGGTGCTTACAGTTGATTCGTTTTGAGGTTGTGTTGTTGTTATATTGTAGTTATTAACAGTAATATTGAATTGTAAACCTTGTAACTCTTGTATTAATGTGTCTCGATGTACAGTAATTTGATTATTTGGCGTTTCTATCACAATATTACTGCCATCCTGCGTGGTAATTGTTAATATACCTTCAGTTCCAGAAACTGGTACCAATGACTCATTTGAATATGACTGAACAAGCAATTGATTAATAGCGCTACTCGCCTCCGTATTTAGTTGTTCGATAACAGCATCCGTCTCAATTATGCGCTCTTCTACCGAAGAATGCAGTTCATCTGCCTCAGCTTTTATCATGACTGGTATATCATTTTTTAGAAGTTGAGATGCTTTATATATATAACAAGCTTCTCGTGTAGTTATATCGGTAATACCGGGCGTGCTTTCATTTTTTTGGATATTTTCTATTATTGTGTTAATTTTACCAATACAAGTCTTAATAGCATCGGAAGGAGTTCCTGTGGCATGTTTAGGGTCTTGAATTCTAAACTTAATATCGCTTCTTAATTGTGGATATATATATTTTACTATCCCAACGACTTGAACCAAATCGCCCAATTTATCTTTATATTTCGAAGTAAAATCATCCCTTTCTTGCTTACATAATCTTTGTTCCATTTCTGGACTTGTCGTCCATATTAAGTCTAAAGCATCGCGTCCTCTATCCCGGTCTCTATAATTCATTTTATAATATAACGACAAAATAATATTAAGTAAGATTATCATCAAAACGATAACGCCTTATTATAGATACTTTCAGTTATTAATGGGGAATTTTTGTTGAAACAATTTCCCGTCCTTCCCACACATTTCTTTAAACATTCGCGATGTAGAACAAAAAGCATAATCTTTATCAGTTGGTGCTTTATTGTTTGTTTTAGTTATGCGAAATAATTTACATCTACCATAATCCATTTCCATATCATTAAATTTCGGTTTAATAAAAAATTTACAATTTACACATAAGTTAGTTTCTATGACTGGTAGAGATGTAGAATACCCAATACACCAAATTGAATAGAGTAATACAAAAAATATCATAATAACTATACGATTATGATATTTTTATATGTCATTTGTTGTGATTTTGTTTATAATAAAAATGAAATGATAAAATATAATAATCACTATAAACAATAACATCAGTGATATGGAAAAACTCGAAGAAAAGGTAATTGCTTTCATCGCAATTAACTATAAAAAATGGAATGATGTTGGTATGTTTTCTCGAGGATGTGAAAACATCCATGAGTTTGAGAAATGGTGGCATTTAGAATTTCTATTTACTTTACCGGAACAAGAAGGTGACGATTTTAGCGAAGAACAAGATAACCACTTTGGTATCGAAAATTTATACTCACCCGATGAATTCTTTGAGGGTGATACAGAATTATTCGAACAATGTGTAAATTTTGTACATAATTGTTATGATGAAAACGAAAGATTATACTCCCAACACTTTAACGGGGAAACATATCCAAGAACACGAGAGCCTTTAGATATAATGAATTCATATGCATCTATATATGCTGGTTCAAATCATGAACTAATGAAATTATATTTACCTAATCATTTAAAATTAAATATAAAATAAATTTACCACATCCATCTTAGCAATATGTATTGAAAATTTAACATTACACATTATTTATTATTTTTTATTTACTTTATCAGAACTTATGATAAGATGATTTTGTAAAATTAGTCCAATTCTTTCTTCAAACGAACTAACATGATAACAATTATATCAAATTCAGGGTCTCTAAATCCGGGCATTAATTTTGGTCGCGATGGTTAATTTTATAAAACCAAAACAATGTCAGTGTGTTATAATTTAAGTTATTCATATTCTTAGTATAAAAATAAAAAAAGTGATTGTATTATTTTATACACTACATTCAATATAATACCGATAATTTAAAATTATCAAAGCGAACAAAGCGAACAAAGTGAACGAGTGAAAAAGTGAAAATGGCAAACATCTGTGAAAACGCAATCGAATTGTTTCACCATGCGGTGGATATGGTGAAATTCTCGCTACTTGTAGTGAGTTGTCAGTTTGGTAAAACATACCTAACAGTTAAACAAATACAGAAACATATTGATGAAGATAAGGATTTTGTCACAGGGGATGATGGGAATTTTATCATTGATGATGGAAAACTTGCGACAAAGGGACAAAGTCTTCACATAATATTTACCATGAACACACTTCTAAACAACATGCAATTTTCAGTTAGAGTTAAGAACATAGAAGATAAATACGGGGTAGGTTCTGTATGTGTAGTTGCTTCAAAATATAGCGGTGAATACAAATGTGTGAAGACAGAAGCATCACTATACCGAGCTCTTAAGAAAGATACAAAAATACGAGTCATTATTATGTGTACAAATCTAAAAAGGACAACGGATGGTGTCTCGATTATTCAAAAATTAAATAATGATTTGGTTGAAAGTCAATCATCCACTATCAAGCGGGTGTTTGTTTATTACGATGAGTTACACTATTATATTAATTCAAACAAACTTCGTTCGGGGATTGAGATTATTCACGACCTTCCTATCGTAAAAGAGATAATTGGAATTACAGCTACACCACTCAACATTTGGACAGATGAAACTGGGCGTTGGGCTCGGTTGAATGTGTATCATTTAGACGATTTCAACACAGATAATTATGTAGGATTTAATGATTTAGAATATGAATATCAAGACGAATATTTCTTAGACGATGACGACCAACCTAAAACCGACCTGAAGGGACAAAAGGAGTACTTGTTAGGATATATAGATCATTGCTTGGAAAAATGCGACACGATATTAGACAAAGGAAATAGAGTATTTATTCCAGCACAAGTAGCGCTAGCCACACATTTTGCGGTTCGAGACCATATTCATAAAGTAAATCGCGAGGTGGTTGTCATCATGATAAACGGTGTCGAGAAAAATATTACCTTTTATGCGAACGAGCGGACAAATCGTGTAACAACGATAGATATTGTCCCCGCAAAAGGTGAGGAATTGTGTGACACCATATCACGGATATTGATTAGAGAAGATTTGTTGACTAGAGCTATCGTATATACTGGGTTTTTATGTATTTCCATGGGTCAAACCTTGGTAAATAGTACAATCGGTTCATTTACACATTCCATCCTTTGTCATGTAGGGTTATCAAATTGTGAGTTGTATCAGCTGGCGGGTAGATTAAATGGTAGAATGATGAATTGGGATACATACGCAAGGACTCTGGTATTTTGCCCCACCTCGATAAAAAAAATTCTCATAGATATGGAAAAATGTGCGTTTGGGATGGCAGCACTGGCACAATCACATGAAAAAATGAATGCTTCGCGCGACGATTACATAGAAAATATGTCAGATGATACACAAGAAACCAACAGAAAGCCGAAAAAACCCAAACATGTAAAGGACACATCTAACATGCGAGTTCCTGTAGTTTTAGAGAACATTGATCCGTCACATCCAATATTCTCAATGAAACGAACATTGGGAATGCCAGAAAAGGTAGAAATAGTATCATCACTTGTTGAAGAATTTGGTGAAAGTTATGGACATTTGTTAGAATTTATCCAAAATCCGGATGTCGTGTGTGGAAAAATTTCGCGAACAATGGTTGAAAAATCTTATAAAAAACACATTACAAATGTCATAAACGCAGCGGCTAGTGAAAAACCATATATAGTAGATATATACAAGAACCAAAAAAAAAACAACTGTTGGAATTTGTTTATTGACGATAGAGAACATCGTGTGTGTTTTGTAATGTGGGTATTAGACGAATCATATTATAGAATATAGCATCGCGATAGGAACATACATGACAAAAACAAAAAAACAAAAAAACAAAAAACAAAAAACAAAAAACAAAAAACAAAATATACTCGGGGTATTCCGGGTATATTTTTTGTATTTTTTGACCTTAATTTAAACCTACAAGTATGGGATAAAACGATTTATAATAAGGTATTATATACAAATAAGTGTTAAATGTCAATAAAATATAGTGATTTATCATTATCCTTGACAAAATCGATTAGTAAAATAGATAAAAAAAGTGAGGGTATTTATTTCACACCACCGTCTATGGTCAATAAAACACTCCAAATACTTGAACCGTATATAGATAATGTATTAACTATATTAGAACCGTCATGTGGGTCGTGTGAGTATATTACTGCTTTACATGAACGATTTCCACAATGTGAAATCGTTGGGTTTGAAACTAACAAAACTATTTTCCAATCAATTCAATCCATTGCGTTATCAAATTTCAATATACATTTATATAACCAGGATTATCTATTATATCAAAGTCAAACATCCTATGATTTGATAATAGGAAATCCACCCTATCTTGTTGTAAAAAAACAATCGGTGAGTAAAGAGTATTATGATTATTTTGATGGAAGGCCTAATATTTTCGTTTTATTCCTAATAAAATCTCTAAAATTACTCTCACCCAATGGTATATTGAGTTTTATATTACCCAAGAGTTTTCTTAGTTGTTTGTATTACGATAAAACTCGAAAATATATAACCAAATATTTCAACATCCTGGTAATTATTGAATGCGAAGACAATTATATCGAAACAAAACAAGAAACTATACTTTTTATAGTACAAAAAAGAACATTTGATGTTGATATAATTATCGAATCAAATACAAAGTATGTATTGGAAGTAAATAATTATACTATTTTTGGAAGACAAGAAAGTATATGCGAATTAAAGGGTTTGTACGAAAATTCTACCAGTTTATCTAGATTGCGTTTTACTGTATCAGTTGGAAGTGTCGTTTGGAATCAACAAAAATCTATGTTAACTGACGACCCCACAAAAACTCTTTTAATTTATAGTTCAGATATATCCGATAATAAACTCAACCCAAAATCGTATTCAAATGATTCTAAGAAAAATTACATTAATAAACATGGAAATAATGAACCTATTTTGGTATTGAACCGAGGATATGGAGTAGGAAGTTATAATTTTGAATATTGTTTAATCGAAGGAGGATTTCAATATCTTATCGAAAATCATCTTATTTGTATTAAATATCCAAATAATGGATGTGAACATTTGGATATATCGCAATTGATATCATTATATACTCAAATAACACTATCATTTGATAATGAAAAAACAAAGAGATTTATTGAATTGTATTTTGGCAATAATGCGATTAACACTACCGAAATTGCTCATATTTTACCTATTTATATGTGATTATTTAAAGCTGTTATTTGAAATGCTGGGAATGCGATACCATTTCCATTCTTCCATCGCAATAATATCTTTATTTTTTTACCAGTTTTTGAAGTTGAAATATAGCATGCCTTAAGTGGATGTTTTTCACATGATACCAATTCATATTCGTTTATATCTACAGTTTCTAATCGAAATGAACCATCTTTGTATAACATGTAAAATTTGTTACTCTGACTTTTTAACAAGTAAGATGTCAATGTATGAATATTCAAATCAGTATGTTCGATAAAATGACTAATACTCCTTTTTGAAAGTTCTTTGCTCTTTGTATAAAATCGAATATCATCTATATTTCCAGTATATTGACTACTCTCCTTGCATCCTTTGTAATACTTATCTTGAAATAGTTTCATACACGGTGGGTTGGGTAAATGTATTTGCTGTAAATACATTTCCTTGTCAGGTGGTTGGATATCACTTATTTGAGATAAAATCGGTATATAATTTGTATAATAATACTCTTCATACGATTCCGACAAGTATTGTCCGGGTTTCATGGGAGATACAAACTGGGGGGTTTTATTTACATTCGCGGCATTAAATTTGAATTCAATATGAAATGAATACACATTATTGACAGTAATTACAAAATCATAATTATTACATCTCC
>Ga0247722_10000966_pt1 | contig 16438 bp, 14 predicted proteins | sample MSEWelMarce3H_FC_FD_189094 | JGI IMG/M metagenome (GOLD analysis project Ga0247722, IMG submission 189094) | Subsurface sediment microbial communities from gas well in West Virginia, United States - MSEEL Well Study Marcellus 3H_FC | ecosystem: Environmental > Terrestrial > Deep subsurface >... | reverse complement strand
CAAAATGGGTATTAGCGATGGGTGCTTGTGCATCATCTGGTGGCATGTTTAATAATTATGCGATCGTGCAAGGTGTTGATCACATTGTGCCGGTAGATATTTATTTACCAGGTTGCCCACCACGTCCAGAGATGTTGATGGATGCAATCTTGAAGTTACATGAGCAAATCGGTGATACTAAATTAGGACCAAATCGCGAAAAGATTATTAAAGAGGTAGAAGCTGCAGCGCTCGCTGCTAAGCCAACACATCAATTAAAAGGTCTGCTGGCATGAGTAACGATTCAAACAACGGAATGTTTGGCGTATCCGGATCTGGAGATACCTCAGGATTTGGTGGCTTAATTAAATCTGTTAAAAACATTGGCTCTACAGAGCGCCCTTATGGTGGCTACTTTGACCAAGTAGCAGATGATCTTGAGCGGGCATTTCCAGCATTTAATGATGCAATTGAAAAGGTAGTTGTAGATCGTGGTGAACTAACATTATTCGTAAAGCGCGAGAGATTATTTGAAGTTGCAAAGATTTTGCGTGATCAACTTCGTTATGAAATGTGTATTTCAGTTAGCGGGGCGCATTATCCAACCGAAGTTGGCCGCGAATTACATGTCATCATCGCACTTCTTTCAATTACAAATAACCAGCGAATTAGATTAGAGGTTTGTGTTCCAGATTCTGATCCACACCTAACCTCTTTAGTAGAGCTTTGGGCTGGTGCAAATTGGCAGGAGCGCGAAACTTATGACATGTTTGGAATTATTTTTGATAATCACCCAGGATTAACCAGAATTTTAATGCCAGATGATTGGGATGGATTTCCGCAACGAAAAGATTATCCACTTGGCGGAATTCCAATTGAGTACAAAGGTGCAACTGTTCCTGCACCATCTGAGCGCCGGAGTTATCAATGAGTACCTTTACTGATCCATACGCTTCATCGCGCGAGACAACTGAGGGTCGGGTTTACTCAGTTACTGGTGGCGATTGGGATTCATTGAGTACTGAGATTGGCGCAACTAAAGAAGAGCGCGTGGTTGTAAATATGGGACCACAACACCCATCAACACATGGCGTATTGCGGTTAGTACTAGAGCTTGAAGGTGAAACAGTTACGGAAACCCGTTGCGGTGTTGGTTACTTACATACTGGAATTGAGAAAAATACTGAGTACCGATCATGGACACAAGGCGTAACTTTTGTAACGCGAATGGATTACCTAGCACCATTGTTTAATGAGACTGCTTACTGTTTAGGTGTTGAAAAGTTATTAGGAATTACTAATGACGTAACTGAACGCGCAACTGTGATTCGCGTAATGATGATGGAGTTCAATCGAATCTCATCCCACATGGTTGCACTCGGTACAGGTGCTCTCGAACTAGGTGCGCTTTCACCAATGATTTTTGCCTTCCGCGAGCGGGAGAAAGTTTTAGATATTTTTGAAATGGTTGCTGGATTGCGCATGAATATGGCTTATGTCCGGCCAGGTGGCGTTGCTCAAGATCTTCCAGCTGGAGCATTAACAAAGATTAAAGAGACGATTAAAGAGCTACGTAAAAACTTTAAAGATAATGAGAAGTTATTAATCGGAAACTCAATTTGGATCAAGCGAACTCAGGGTATTGGCTACTTAGATTTAGCAGGCTGTACTACTTTAGGAATAACTGGACCGGTATTGCGTTCAACTGGTTTGCCATGGGATCTACGTAAGGCACAGCCTTACTGTGGCTATGAGGATTACCAATTTGATATTCCAACAACTGATACCTGCGATGTGTATGGAAGATTCTTAATCCGTATGCAAGAGTTAGAGCAATCACTGCGCATCATCGAGCAGTGCGTAAGCAAATTAGAAAAATTAGATGGTCAACCGGTAATGGTTGCGGATAAGAAGATTGCTTGGCCATCACAACTTTCAATCGGTGGCGATGGAATGGGTAACTCACTAAATCATATTCGTGAAATTATGGGTGAGTCTATGGAAGCACTAATTCATCACTTTAAATTAGTAACTGAAGGTTTCCGTGTTCCAGCTGGTCAGGTCTATACAACAGTTGAGTCACCACGTGGTGAGATGGGCGTTCACTTAATCTCTGATGGCGGAACTAGGCCATACCGAGTTCACTTCCGCGAACCATCATTTAATAATTTACAAGCAACAGCTGCGATGTGTGATGGTGGACAAATTGCCGATGTGATTGCAGCGGTTGCATCAATTGATCCAGTTATGGGTGGGGTCGATCGCTAATGAAATTTTCACCACAAGAGATTGCAGTAATGGATTCAATTATTGCTCGCTATCCACGCAAGCGTTCTGCAATCATGCCGCTGCTGCATTATGTGCAGGCTATTGATGGCTATGTAACAAATGAAGGAATTGAAGTTATTGCAGAAAAACTTGAGTTAGCAACGGCGGAAGTAACTGCAGTTTCCACTTTCTACACACAATACAAATCAAAGCCAGTTGGTGAATACCATGTTGGTATTTGTACCAATACTTTGTGCGCAGTGATGGGCGGAGATGCGATCTTTGAATCAATTAAAGAGCATCTAAATATAGAAAATGATGGCGTCACTGCAGATGGCAAGGTTTCAGTAGAACATATTGAATGTAATGCAGCGTGTGATTACGCACCGGTTGTCATGGTTAATTGGGAGTTTTACGATAACCAAACTGTGCAATCGGTAAAGGATTTAGTAGATGGTGCTCGCGCTGGTAATCCACCTGCACCAACTCGTGGTCCAAAAACTTTACGTACTTGGAAGCAAAACTCTGCGGTACTTGCTGGCATCTCAGATGGTTTAGCAAATGAAGGATTACAAGCTGGTGCACCAACCCTGCTTGGTCTTAATCGATCAAAGGCTGGTAAGTAATGACAAAGTTAACGCCAGTTCTTTCTGCGCATTGGGATGAAGCCGATTCATTTACGATCGCAGCTTACAAACGCAATGGTGGCTATGCCGCAATTGCTAAAGCATTAACAATGCAACCGGATGAGATTATTCAATTAGTTAAGGACTCTGGCCTGCGAGGCCGCGGCGGCGCAGGATTTCCAACTGGAAATAAGTGGGGATTTATTCCGCAAGGAGATAACAAAGAGCATTACCTTGTTGTAAATGCTGATGAGTCTGAGCCAGGTACTTGCAAAGATACGCCGCTCCTTATGGCTAATCCACATGTTTTAATTGAAGGTGTAATTATCGGTTCATATGCAATTCGCGCCAACCATGCCTTTATTTATATTCGTGGTGAGGTAACACATGTTGTTAGACGTGTGCAACAGGCGATCGAAGATGCATACACAGCAGGCTTGTTAGGAAAAAATATTCTTGGTAAAGGTTTTGATCTTGAGTTAGTTCTTCATGTTGGCGCAGGTGCATACATATGTGGTGAAGAAACTGCGCTCCTTGATTCATTAGAAGGCTTCCGTGGTCAACCAAGATTACGTCCACCATTTCCAGCGATCGCCGGGCTATATGCAAAACCAACAGTGGTTAATAATGTTGAATCAATTGCATCAGTTCCAGCAATTATTAATAATGGCGTTGCTTGGTTTGGCGCGATGGGCACTGAGAAGAGCAAGGGTTTTACCCTTTACTCACTATCTGGCCATGTAACCAACCCAGGACAGTTTGAAGCACCGCTTGGAATTACCTTAAGAGAGTTGCTTGAAATATCTGGTGGAGTTCGCAAGGGCCACAAACTTAAATTCTGGACACCAGGTGGCTCATCAACACCGATTTTTACCGATGAACATTTAGATGTGCCACTTGATTATGAAGGTGTAGCAGCGGCTGGTTCAATGCTTGGCACAAAAGCATTACAAATCTTTGATGAGACTACTTGTATTGTCCGCGCTGTATTGCGTTGGACTGAGTTTTACAAACATGAATCTTGCGGAAAGTGCACACCATGTCGTGAAGGCACTTGGTGGTTAGTGCAAGTTCTAAAGGATTTAGAGGCAGGCCGTGGCACCGAAGCTGACTTGGATAAGTTATTAGATCTTTGCGACAACATTATGGGCCGTTCATTTTGCGCGCTTGCAGATGGTGCAGCAAGTCCAATTATTTCCTCATTAAAGTATTTCCGCCAAGAGTATTTAGATCACTTAGCAATCGGTAGTTGCCCATTTGATCCAGCAGCTGCGACCTTATTCGAAGAGGTTGGTGCTAAATGAGTATGGATGTAACGGTAGAGATGATTACATGTGTAATTGATGGTTTTGACGTGACTGTGCCAAAGGGAACTTTGGTGATTAGAGCCGCCGAGAAACTTGGAATTCAAATCCCACGTTTTTGTGATCACCCATTATTAGATCCAGCTGGTGCGTGCCGGCAATGTTTAGTTGACATAGAAATTAATGGCAGAGCATTTCCTAAGCCACAAGCATCTTGCACAATCCCAGTAGAAAATGGAATGGTTGTAAAGACACAACTCACTTCTGCAGTTGCAGATAAAGCACAAAAAGGAATCATGGAGTTGTTGTTAATTAACCATCCCCTTGATTGTCCAGTTTGCGATAAGGGCGGTGAGTGCCCACTTCAAAATCAGGCTATGTCTAATGGCCGCGAGAGCTCTCGTTATGAAGGTGTTAAGCGAACATTTGAAAAACCAGTTGCCATCTCATCTCAAGTTTTATTAGATAGAGAACGCTGCGTTCTTTGTGCCAGATGCACAAGATTTTCTGAGCAAATTGCTGGTGATCCATTTATTACTTTAAATGAACGAGGCGCACTGCAACAAGTTGGCATCTACGAGGATGAACCATTTAATTCTTATTACTCTGGCAACACAGTTCAAATCTGTCCAGTTGGAGCATTAACTGGAACTTCATACCGTTTCCGAGCAAGACCATTTGATTTAGTTTCAACTGAGTCAGCATGTGAGCACTGTGCATCAGGTTGCGCTATCCGAACTGATACAAGGCGCGGTAAAACTTTACGCAGATTAGCTGGTGAAGATGCCACAGTTAATGAGGAGTGGAATTGCGATAAGGGCCGTTGGGCATTTAAGTATGAGATTAAAAACCGAATCACATCACCAATGATTCGAAATGCAGCTGGCGTTCTAGAGGTTGCCTCTTGGCCTGAAGCACTTGCCGCAGCAGCTGCAGGTTTAACTACAGACAGAGTTGGCGTACTTCTTGGCGGCCGGGCAACTGTTGAAGATGCCTATGCATATAGCAAATTTGCGAGAGTGACTTTAAAAACAAATAATATTGACTTCAGATCCAGAATTAATTCGGCTGAAGAGTTGGATTTCTTAGCTAATCTAAATAGCACAGCAACTTATGCCGATATTGATAAGGCAGACCAAATTGTTTTGTTGGCTTTTGAGCCTGAGGATGAATCACCAATAATTTACTTAAGAATTTACAAGCAATTTCGCAAGCGTGCCTTAAAGGTAACAACTATTTCAAGCTTTACTTCTCGCGGCAGTGAGAAGTTAAATGCAACGGTAATTAGAACTACTGCAGGTTCTGAAGCGTCTGCGATTAATTCAATAGCAGGCCTTACTGGAAAATCACTTGTGTTAGTCGGAGAGCGCTTAGCAGAATCTGTTGGCGCCTTATCAGCAGCAATTGAATTAGTTAAAAAATCTGGCGCAAAGATGGCTTATGTTCCGCGTCGCGCTGGTGATACCGGTGCAATCTCAGCTGGAGCGCTACCAAACTTATTACCTGGTTCTCGTTTAGTTTCAGATGCAACTGCGCGCGTAGATCTGGCTGCTGCTTGGGGAGTTAAATCAATTCCAAGTGAGACTGGCTTATCAATTAATGAGGTTATTAACTCAGATACAAAGGCAGTTCTAGTTGGCGGAGTAGATCCATTTGATATTTCTAATGATGCAAAACTAGCGTTATCAAAGAAGTTTGTAGTATCACTTGAGATCCGCGAAAGTGATATCACTGATATTGCGCAGGTTGTTTTACCAGTTGCTGCAGTCGTCGAGAAGAGCGGCTCATTTATGGATTGGCAAGGCAAAGTGCGCGAATTTGAAGCTGCAGTTGAGTCACTAAATCGCAGCGACCTTCGAATACTTTCTATGTTGGCGGATGAGATGGGTGCACCAATTAATTTACCTTCTGTAAAAGCAGCTCGAAAAGAGATTGCAGCATTAGGAAAGTGGGATGGCACAGCAGCAGGTATGAAAATAATTTCACCAGCTGCGCCAATAACCGTATCTGCCGATGAAGCAGTTCTTTCATCTTGGCGTAATTTATTAGATAAAGGCTCATTACAAGAGGGTGAAGATAATTTAGCTGGCACTGCGCGAGCTACAACAGTAGTTATTTCAAAGACACGAGCTGATAAGTTAGCAGTTAAATCTGGTGATTTAATTCGTGTCTCTAATTCATATGGCGCGATCACATTACCTTGCACAATTGCTGATATCGATGATCAAAGCATTTGGCTTCCGCGAAACTCGGCTAACAGTCAATTAATCAAAGTACTTGGTACGGTTGGTAACTCTCTTGTGAAGGTGGGCAAAGCATGAGTAATGCAGAGTTAATTGCCCAAGATCCTGGTTGGATCATCGCCTTAAAAAGTTTAATTATTTTTGCCGCTTGTGTTGTTTTAACAATTATGGCGGTGTGGGGAGAGCGTCGAATCGTTGCTCGCATGCAGATGCGCCTTGGACCCAACCGAGTTGGCAAGTTTGGTCTGTTGCAAGGTTTAGTTGATGGCATAAAGCTGGCATTAAAAGAAGATCTAATTCCAAAAGCAGCAGATCGAATTGTCTTTGTGATTGCACCAATTATTAGCGTGACCGCCTGCTTTATGGCCTTTGCTGTAATTCCAATGTCTGGTGAAGTTACATTTTTTGGTTATCAAACCGCTCTGCAATTAACTGATCTACCAGTTGGAGTTTTATACGTTCTTGCAATTGCATCGGTCGGAGTTTATGGAATCGTCCTTGCTGGTTGGTCATCTGGTTCAACATATCCACTGCTTGGTGGATTGCGCTCATCGGCGCAAGTAATTTCTTATGAAATTGCAATGGGACTTTCTTTAGTTGCAGTATTTATCTACGCCGGCTCAATGTCCACCTCTGAAATTGTTGAAGCCCAAAATCAATATTGGTATGCCGTCATTCTGTTTCCATCCTTCATTATTTATGCAATCTCTATGGTTGGTGAAACAAACCGAGCACCATTTGATTTAGCTGAAGCTGAAGGTGAATTAGTTGGTGGCTTCCACACCGAATACTCATCGTTAAAGTTCGCATTATTTTTCCTAGCTGAGTATGTAAACATCATCGCTGTATCAGCACTTGCCACCACTTTATTCTTAGGTGGCTACCACGCACTTCCTGGACTTGGCTTTACGGAGCAGTGGCTTGGTGGTTGGTTCACTGTGGTTTGGTTCTTCGCCAAAGTTCTCTTCTTCTTCTTTATCTTTGTTTGGCTGCGCGGCACATTACCTCGCCTGCGCTATGACCAATTTATGAAGTTTGGTTGGAAGGTTTTAATCCCAGTCTCACTTGCGTGGATTATGGTGGTAGCAACACTTCGCGTAATGACCCAACAAGGCTCACCTAGATACTTAATTATCTCCTTTACCTCTGCAGTTGTCTTGATTTACTTTGCGGTCTCATCTGCAGTAGAAAATTCAAGAGTTAAACTAAAGGCTCAATCTGTTGCAACTGATTCACCTGAACCTGATTTTCCAGTTCCAGCAATTCCAAACTCAAGAACGGAGCAATTAAATGGCTGATGAATTAATGCCGCGTTCGAGTGAAAATGGTTTAGGTAAAGCAAATGAAGCTAAGTTGCCAATTACTAATACAGAGCCAGCCACCTTCTTTAAACAATTACGTGGATTCTGGGTAACTTTTTCTGCGATGTTTAAAAAAGTAAATACAGTTCAATACCCAGAGGTGAAAGAGCCAACCGCTCCACGTTTTCATGGTCGCCACCAATTAAATCGTCACCCAGATGGATTAGAAAAATGTATTGGTTGTGAACTTTGTGCTTGGGCATGTCCAGCGGACGCGATCTACGTTGAAGGCGCCGATAACAAAGAAGGTGAGCAATTCTCACCAGGTGAGCGCTACGGCAAGGTTTACCAAATTAATTATCTGCGTTGTGTTTTTTGTGGCTTGTGTATTGAAGCCTGCCCAACCCGCGCGCTAACTATGACTAATGAGTATGAGTTAGCTGATAACACTCGTGAGAAATTAATCTTTGAAAAAGATGATTTGTTAGGACCATTACGCGCTGGCATGGTCCCAGCCCCACATCCGATGTATCCGAATACAACTGATGCTAATTATTATCGTGGTGAAGTTCCTCATGCTCATCCTTCGCAAGGTGAGATAAAAGTTGATTAATTCAGCACTTGAAATAGGAACTACCCAAACACCTGAAGCGGTGTTGTTCTGGTTTCTAGCGCCAATTTCAGTATTAGCAGCCCTTGGAATGTTGTTGGTAAAAAAAGCGGTGCACTCTGCATTATTACTTGCCTGGGTGATGATTTCATTAGCAATTTTCTACATCGCCCAAGAGGCGCTATTTTTAGGAATCGTACAAATCGTGGTCTATACCGGCGCCGTAATGATGCTCTTCCTATTTATTTTGATGTTAGTTGGCGTGGAATCAAGTGATTCATTAACTGAAAACATTAAAGGTTTACGCCCAATTGCAATCACAGCTGCGATTGGAATTGGTGGCTTACTGACTTCATTAATCGCTCGAGCAACAATGAGTAGAGATGCAATTGGTTTAGCTGGTGCTAATCGCGAAGGAAATGCTTTTGGTTTAGCAGCTTTACTGTTTACTAAGTATGTCTGGGCCTTCGAGGTAGTCTCAGCGTTGTTAATTACCGCAGCACTTGGTGCAATGGTGTTGGCGCATAGCCAACGAGTTAAATCTAATTTTGCACAGCGCGATCAATCGATTGCAAGATTTCGCAAGTCTTCTTTATCGGAGGCAGCTGGATTACCCGGTTCTGGTGTTTATGCATTACATAACGCAGTTGATGTACCAGCGATGTTGCCAGATGGTAAGGCAGCACCTTCTTCAATTTCTGGAGTGTTAGAGGCTCGTGGTGACATGATGGAGAGTAAGAAGTTTGAAATGAAACCAGAAAAAGAGGAAGAGTAAATGAGTATTGCTAATTACTTATACCTCTCCGCAATTTTGTTTACGATCGGCGCCGTTGGTGTGGTCGTTAGAAGGAATGCAATTGTTGTCTTTATGTGTATTGAATTAATGCTAAATGCTGCAAACCTAGCCTTTGTTACCTTTGCCAGAATTAACGGTAATTTAGAGGGCCAAGTTGTTGCTTTTTTCACCATGGTTGTTGCAGCCTGTGAGGTAGTAGTAGGGCTTGCAATTATCGTAACAATTTATCGATCCCGCAGATCCGCATCAGTTGATGATGCAAGTTTGTTGAAGCGGTAGTGATGACAACTTCAAGTAATCTAGTTTGGCTAATTGCGCTCCCATTACTTTCTTCAGCGCTCTTACTTCTAGCTGGTAAGCGAGCTAATGCTTGGGGGCATTTACTTGCTACAACGGTCTCAGCCTCTGCCTTTGCAATTGGAGTAGTTGAGTTCTTTGCAATGCAAAATCGAGATGTTGCGGCCAGGCCAGTTACACAAAAGGTTTTCACATGGATCTCAGTTGGAGACTTCCAGGTTGATGCATCGTTATTACTAGATCAACTTTCGATCTGCTTTGTACTGCTGATCACCGGTGTTGGAACCCTGATTCATGTTTACTCAATTGCTTACATGTCACATGATCGCGATCGCCGCAGGTTTTTCGCTTATTTAAACCTCTTTATTGCAGCGATGTTGCTGCTGGTATTAGGTGACTCTTACTTAAATCTTTATGTTGGTTGGGAGGGTGTGGGACTTGCCTCATACCTATTAATTGGTTTTTGGAATGAGAAACCGGCATATGCAACAGCAGCAAAGAAAGCATTTATTGCCAATCGCGTGGGTGATGTTGGTTTATCACTAGCAATCATGATCGCTTTTGCAACATTTGGTGATGTGACATTTAAGGGAATCGAAGAGCAGGCTGATCAAGCATCAACTGCTTCAATGACTGCAATAGCTTTGATGTTATTACTAGCCGCAGTTGGAAAATCTGCACAGTTCCCATTGCAATCATGGCTTGGCGATGCAATGGCTGGACCAACGCCCGTTTCTGCGTTAATTCATGCCGCAACAATGGTGACTGCCGGCGTTTACTTAATTACTCGCTCAAACTTTGTTTTTGATGCCGCGCCAACTGCGCAGCTTGCAGTAATAGTAGTTGGTGTAATCACGCTGTTATTTGGCGCAGTAATTGGAATGGCAAAGGATGACATTAAGAAGGCACTAGCTGCTTCAACGATGTCACAAATTGGATACATGATATTAGCTACTGGCTTAGGCCCAATTGGATATGCATTTGCAATTATGCATTTACTAACTCATGGTTTCTTCAAGGCGAGCATGTTCTTAGGTGCTGGTTCAGTTATGCACGGCATGAAGGATGAAGTAAATATGCGCAAGTATGGCGGTATTGGAAAGTACATGCCATTTACCTTCATTACATTTGGTTTAGGTTATCTCGCAATTATTGGCGTCCCACCATTTGCTGGCTTTTATTCAAAGGATAAAATTATTGAGACCGCTTTTAATGCCGGTGGCTTAAAGGGCGTTTTATTGGGCGGTGCTACATTATTAGGTGCAACTATCACAGCTTTTTATATGACTCGAGTTGTCATCATGACCTTCTTTGGTAATGAACGTTGGGGCCATAAAGATGAACCACATGAGAGTCCAGCATTAATGCTGATTCCAATCTCATTACTTTCAGTTGGATCAGTCATTTCTGGTTTCTTGTTCTATCGCAATCACTCATTAGAGTATTGGTTAAAACCAATTGTGAATCCAGCCGGTGAGCAGCATTTAGAAGAGTTCTTAAAGCCAATTGTTGTTTCAGTACTTGCCGTAACTGCTGTAATTATTGGTGTTTCAATTGCAATTGCTAAGTACCGCGGTGAGATATCTAGTGAAGCACCAGTGAAAGTAAATGCTTTGACTAAGGCAGCTCGTCGCGACCTCTTCCAAGATGATTTCAACGAGAAGGTTTTCATGCGCCCTGGTCAATTACTAGTTAAGAAATTATTGAACTTTGATTACATTGCCCTAGATGGTTTAGTGAGATTAGTTGGCGCAGTCTCAGTTGGCGCCGGACAATCTCTGCGTAAATTACAAAATGGCTATGTCCGTAGTTACGCCTTAATGATGGTCGTTGGCGTTCTATCCTTGTTAATAACAGTTTGGTTAATGACATCATGAATTTACTAACCACAATCGGATTCTTGCCATTAATCGCCGCTTTAGTGATTGCCTTTTTACCAAAGACAAATCAGGAGTTAATTAAGAAGGTTGCATTTGTTGCTACTACTCTGATTGCACTTGCCTCTTTATTGCTTGCAACTGGTTTTGATCGCGCTCAAACTGGATTTCAATTTACCCAGTCCACCTCATGGATCTCAGCTTTTAACATTAATTATGCCGTTGGAATTGATGGCATCTCATTAGCTCTAATTCTACTTTCAACGATTTTAGTTCCGATCGTAATTTTGGCGACCTGGCATGAATCAGATGTTGGCCGCTGGGGCAGCAAGGTTTTCTACATTTTGATATTGGTCCTAGAGACAATGATGATCGGTGTATTCGCCGCAACTGATCTGTTTTTGTTTTATGTATTTTTTGAAGCGATGCTAATTCCGATCTACTTCTTAATTGGTGGATATGGATCAGGTGAGAAATCTGCTGCTGCAGTTAAGTTCTTGCTATATAGCTTATTTGGTGGCTTATTAATGCTCGCCTCAATCATTGGTATTTATGTAATCGCTGGCAATCAAATCGGGGCTACCTTTGATTTAACTGAGCTAGCAAAACTACAAATTGATGACACAACTGAGAACTTTTTATTCTTAGGATTCTTTATCGCTTTTGCAATCAAAGCACCATTGGTGCCGTTTCACACCTGGTTACCAGATGCAGCAAAATCAGCAACACCTGGCACTTCAGTGTTATTACTTGGTGTTCTAGACAAAGTTGGCACCTATGGAATGATCAGATTTTGTATTGCATTATTTCCAGATGCCAGCAAAACATTTACGCCTTACATAATTACACTTGCTGTAATTTCCATCCTCTACGGCGCGTTTATGGCGATTGGCCAAAGAGATATAAAGGGATTAATTGCATTTACCTCTATTTCCCACTTTGGATTTATAACTATGGGAATTTTTGCGATGACCTCACAAGCAATGTCAGGTGCCACTCTTTACATGGTCAATCACGGTTTCTCTACCGCCGCCTTATTCTTAATTGCAGGCTGGATGATTAAACGCAGAGGTTCTTCAACCATCGCAGATTTTGGCGGCTTACAACGCGTAACCCCAGTAATGGCTTGGCTGTTTTTCATTGCAGGTATGTCATCACTAGCACTGCCTGGGTTATCAAGCTTCGTTAGTGAGTTCTTAGTCTTAGTTGGCACATATACCCGCTATCCAGTTGCAGCAATTATCGGAACCTTCGGTATTGTTTTAGCTGCTTTATATATTTTAATTCCAATTCAAAAAACTTTGCACGGCCCAACAACGCCAGGCAATGAAGGCATGGCTGATCTTTCACTACGTGAGAAATTAGCTATCGCTCCAGTTATTGCAGTAATCATTGCAATGGGCTTTTATCCAAAACCAGTTCTGGACTTAATTAATCCATCTGCCGAAAAAGTAGTTGTAACGGCAGGCTTTACCGATCCAGCAGCTAAGGTAGGTAAATAATGTTAACCGCACCTTCATTAATCTATTCATTGCTTGCACCGATGCTAATCGTGCTTGCTGGCGCCGTAATTGGTGTATTAGTTGAAGCATTTGTTGGCAGAGCTCACCGCGCAGCGATTCAATTAACACTATCCCTCGGTGCACTATCCCTTGCACTTATTCAACTTTGGCGAATTCGTGATCAATTTTCTACGACGGCTGCGGTTGGCTCAGTTGTTATCGATAGAGCTGGCATATTTTTACAAGGCACAATTCTAATTTTGTCGATTGTTGCGCTCTTACTAGTTGCTGATCAAGACAATTTTGTTTCAAAAGCTTCAGCGATTCCAGGTTCAATCGAAGAGGCAGAGGCAACTAAGACTGGTGATCAGCAAACAGAGATCTTCCCATTATTTTTATTTGCAGTAGCGGGCATGATGCTCTTTCCGGTGGCAAATGATCTGCTAACTTTATTTGTGGCACTCGAAGTATTTTCTCTTCCACTTTACTTGTTGGCTGGTTTATCCAGGCGCCGCAGATTGCTTTCACAAGAGGCTGCGCTTAAGTACTTTTTACTAGGTGCTTATTCATCTGCATTTTTCCTATTCGGTGCAGCATTTTTATATGGGCTTTCTGGCACTCTCTCAATTAGTGGAATCGCGCAAGCAATTGCAGCAAGTGCGGGTAATGATATTTTTGTATTGCTTGGAATTATTTTCATATCAGTTGGCTTACTCTTTAAAATTAGTGCGGCGCCATTTCATGCATGGACACCCGATGTTTATCAAGGTGCACCGACACCAATAACTGGGTTTATGGCAGCATGCACAAAGGTTGCAGCTTTCGGGGCAATCTTGCGAATCTTCTACGTTGGCTTTGCTGGTGTCTATACCGAATGGCGACCAATGATTACAACGATTGCGATAATCACAATGATCCTTGGCTCCGTTGTCGCAATTGCACAACGTGATATCAAACGAATGTTGGCGTACTCATCAATTGCACATGCTGGATTTTTACTCTCTGGAATTGTTGCATTAAACAAGGATGCTTTAGCAGCATCACTGTTTTACCTATTTGCATATGGAATGGCAACTATCGCCGCCTTTGGCTTGATTTCATTGATTAGAGATTCAGCTGGTGAAGTAACAGACTTAAATCATTGGGTTGGATTGGGTAAGCGTTCACCTTTAATCGCCGGATCATTTGCATTCCTACTACTGACCTTTGCGGGAATTCCATTAACCAGCGGATTTGTTGGAAAGTTTGCAATATTTTCTGCCGCCTACCAAAGTGGAAATATTGGATTGGTAGTGGTCGGAGTCTTATCAAGTGCGATCGCCGCTTTCTTTTATATTCGCGTAATCATCCTGATGTTCTTCTCAGATCCACAAAATGACTCAGTTTCGATCATTATTCCAACTGTCAAAAGCCGGATTGCAATTTCAACTGCAATGGTCAGCTCGGTAGTGCTGGGCTTAGCACCTTCACTACTGTTAAATTCTGCAACCTCCTTTGCTAACTTTATAAAGTAAATGTCACCACTGGGAGTACCAAATATAGATAGTCAGCTTGAGGTAAAACTCCTTGCTGATATGGAAAAAGTTGAATCATTATTGCGCAGCCACATCAAGGGTGATTACCCATTGGTTGTTGAAACATCAAGACATTTAGTTCAAGCAGGCGGAAAAAGACTTCGACCACTTTTAACTTTAATCTCTGCCCAATTTGGTGACCCAAGTAAGTTTGGCATAATTGAAGCTGCAGTTGTGTGCGAGCTAACCCACTTAGCAACTTTGTATCATGATGATGTTATGGATGAGGCACCGCTTAGGCGCGGTGTTGAAAGTGCCAATAATCGTTGGGGTAATTCAGTAGCAATTCTTACCGGAGATTACCTCTTTGCTAAAGCATCAGATTTACTGGCAGATCTTGGGCCAGAGGCGGTTCGCCTGCAAGCAAAAACATTTGAAAGATTAGTAATTGGCCAAATTAATGAAACTCAAGGAAGCTCAACTGGTGTAAGTGCAATTGATCATTACTTAAAAGTTGTAAGTGATAAGACCGCCTCCTTGATTGCAACAAGTGCCAGATTTGGCGCTCTGCTCTCTGGCGCCGACCAAAAAGTGGTTGAGCTACTAACTCAGTTTGGTGAAAAAGTTGGTATCGCCTTTCAAATTGCTGATGATTTACTTGATGTACAAAGTAATTCCACAGAATCTGGAAAAACACCTGGCACAGACTTAAAAGAGGGCGTACCGACACTTGTAACTCTTTATGCCATGAATTCAACTGATCCGAAAGATGCCGATTTGATTGAGCGACTAAAAAAACCAATCACCGATCGTGAAATTGCTAAAACAATTGATGAACTACGAAACCACAAATCAGTACAAGAGGTAAAAGCTTATTTACGTAAAATTGCAGATGAGGCTGATGAGATACTTTCCCAATTACCAGCTGGTGCGGCTAAAGATGCACTAGCTAATTTAATTACCGCTTTGATTAGTAGATCTGCCTGATTTAACCATATCGGTTCCTAAAAAGGCGAGTGCTCCCCAGATAAACAAAAATCCAATTAGTTTTGATAGTTGTAGTTCTTCATGAAAGACCATAATCCCAACTAGAAACATAATCGTTGGCGTTATGTACTGTAGCAAGCCAGTAATCGTAAGTGGCAAGCGAGTAGTTGCTGCATTAAACATAAGTAATGGAATCACTGTAAATACTCCAGCGGAAATTAAGGCGAGTGAGAAGGTTAGATCTTGTCCAAACTCGGCTTTGTTTTGATTCATTAAATAAGTTAAGTATGCAAAGTTAGGGATAAAGGCGACCATTGTCTCAACCGATAAAGCTTGCAGTGCACCTGCGTTTAATTGTTTCTTTATCAAACTGTAGGAGCCCCAGCTGACCGCTAAGCCAATAGCAACTAGTGGTAGGTGCCCGTATGCAACAGTTAGAACTACAACTCCAACTGTGGCAAGTGCTACCGAAATAATCTGCAATCTTCGCAAGTGCTCCTTTAAAACAAAGACTCCGAAGGTCACTGCAACTAGTGGGGTTATGTAATAGCCAAGTGCGGCCTCAACAACCCGGTCAACACTTACTGCCCAAATATAAATTCCCCAATTTATTGATAGTAGGAGAGAGGTGAGTGCAAGTAAGGAGAAGCTACGTAGATTTTTGATTAAGGCAAAAACCTCTTTTAATTGTTTTTGAAAGATTAAGAAGAGGTAGCAAGCAAACAATGACCAAATAGCTCGGTGCGCCAAGATTTCATAGGCGGAGGCTCTACTTAGTGCCCGCCAGTAAATAGGTAATAAACCCCAAATTGCGTAAGCACCTACACCGTATGAGATTCCGCTGCCGAGTTTATTCAATTTAGGTATCTATGTAACTATCTAAAATTCGTGAACTGAACAGCAAAATCCCAGCCCTTATTTTTAACTAACGCAATTGCTTCTTGCAGATCATCGCGGCTTTTACTGGATACTCTTAACTCTTCGCCTTGGATTTGAGTTTTTAATGTTTTTGGACCTTCATCCTTTAAAAATTTTGCAATCTTTTTAGCATTCTCAGTTGTTATGCCCTCTTTAAATGTTGAGTTAATCCGATAAGTTTTTCCACTTAATGCAGGTTCACCAGTATCTAAGTGC
>Ga0247722_10000965_pt1 | contig 16442 bp, 21 predicted proteins | sample MSEWelMarce3H_FC_FD_189094 | JGI IMG/M metagenome (GOLD analysis project Ga0247722, IMG submission 189094) | Subsurface sediment microbial communities from gas well in West Virginia, United States - MSEEL Well Study Marcellus 3H_FC | ecosystem: Environmental > Terrestrial > Deep subsurface >... | reverse complement strand
AGATTTCGGAAGTCGTCCTTGTTGGCGGATCTACCCGCATTCCCAAGATTCAGGAGATTCTCAGCCAGTATTTTGGTGGAATCGCATTAAATAAAAGTGTCAACCCTGACGAAGCCGTAGCTTATGGCGCGGCCATTCAGGGTGCTATTTTATCGAAGAGCGATACTTCAGGTAAGACCAAGGAGCTACTTCTACTTGACGTTACGCCTTTATCACTTGGTATCGCATCGAAGGGCGGAGTAATGTCTAAAATCATTGAACGCAATACACAAGTTCCTGTGAAAGAATCTAAGGTTTATACAACGGTCGAAGACGGACAAACTTCTGTTATGATCGAGATCTTCGAGGGTGAGCGCCAGTTTGCGAAGGATAATCACAAGATTGGAGATTTTGAACTTACTGGTATTCCCAAACAGGCTAAGGGCGCGGCGAAGATTGAAGTTATCTTTTCAATCGACGGAAACGGTATATTATCCGTAAAGGCCGTTGATCTCACATCTGGTATGTTTAATGAGGTACGTATTACGGACACTGCCAGGTTATCTCCGGAAGATATTAGTCGGATGGTTAACGAGGCCGACGAATTCAGAGCAGATGACGAACTGAAAAAGGAGTCGCTTCACGTTCGCTATGCTTTTGAAAAGGAATTAGCTTTTGTACAGAGTTCCATTAACGATCATTCTTTGACAACAGACGACCAGTGTAATACAATTGTTACACAGGAGGAGATTATCTGGTTGAACGAATTTATTTTAAATAATCTTACTTGGATCGAAGACAACGAGGATTGTCTTACAAAAGAGAAGGTTGAGCAGGCGGCGCGGCAGTTCACTATGGGCACGAAGGCTGTTATGAGTAAGATTTATGCGAGAAAGAAGCAGTTGGATATGGCGAATCAGTATCGTATGGAAGACAAGGAGGCTACGGAGGAAGAACAGCAGGCGGCGGTAGATAAAGCATTTGAGAAGTAATATAATCCAATGGAGTAAAACAAATTAAACAATTCAGACAATAATTAAATAGCGTAATGTCATCCGGTATCAGGATTTCTGTACCATTGCAGACCACACTGGACAATCTAGCATATCTATCCGCTATCCAAAATAATGAAAAATTTTTCTTTAGCGAGCGGACTTATATAAAGGCTGGTGAATGGTCAATGTGTCGTATTAGACGTTATTTTAAGCACGAAACCTTGTCTCATCAGATACCTATTATTCGAAATATAATAGACGCGGCGCTGGACTGCTTCAAAACATACCGTCATGATTGTCACTTCTCCCGTTTACTTTTTTTATTTCATCGTGCTCGAGACGGTATTTCTAATTTAAGAAATACATATACGCTTGAAGGAGTTAACGTTACCGATTTGGAGACCATCTTATATATGATGAATACACAATTAGATCAAGTAACAGCCGACGAATATAAGTCAGCTGGTATTTTAAGTTAAATTTTTAAAATTATTATCTAATGAATATATATATAAATGACAGGAGGTCTTATGCAACTTGTAGCTTACGGTGCCCAAGATATTTATCTTACGGGCAACCCTATGATTACCTACTTTAAGGTAGTTTACCGTCGTCACACGAACTTCGCCATGGAGTCGATTCAGCAGACGTTCAATGGTTCAGTTGGCTGGGGTAACCGCGTCACAGCCCTGATCTCACGTAACGGCGATCTCGTCAATGGCATGACCCTCGAGGTTACACTGCCTACTATTACGTGTGTAACTGGTGCTGCAGCCCGCACAGCGCGCTGGATTAACGATGTAGGTCACTATATCATGTCGCAGGTCGATATTGAGATTGGTGGTCAGCTCATTGATCGTCACTATTCTGACTGGTTCGAGATTTGGGCTCAGCTCACTGTTCCGGCTTCAAAGAAGCTCGGTTACCGCCAGATGATTGGCCAAGATGCACTGGGGGCAGGAGGTGCGGTTGTTGCCGCTCCTGCTAACGAAAACGCAGATGCCAGCACAGGCGCTTCCCTTCAGGGTGGTGTTAACACTGGTGCCGGTGCCGCTAATAACCGCACACTCGCTGGTCGCAAGATCTTCGTTCCTCTTCAGTTCTGGTTCTGCCGTAATGTTGGTCTCGCTCTTCCACTCATTGCTCTTCAGTACCATGAGGTAAAGGTAAACATTACATTTTCTCAATCAGCCGATTTAGTATTGGGTATTGCCAATGCTGACAATGCTACAGTTGCGGGAGCAGCCACTGTAGCTAACCTTATTGACGCAACACTCTGGGTAGACTACATCTACCTGGACACTGACGAGCGTCGTCGCTTCGCTCAGGTATCGCACGAGTACCTTATTGAGCAGCTTCAGATGAACGTTGATACATACGGAGCTGGTCAGACTAACAAGTCTGTTAATTTAACATTTAACCACCCTGTCAAGGAGCTTGTATGGATATTCGGTGAAGGGTTAACAAGAGCAACGAACACTGCTGGAAATTTTGTAATAAATAACATGTCGCATTTCGTTCGCGGTACTGATGTACTGGCTGGTGCCGACAACTTCGCTCCACAGTCATCAAGTGGCAGCAACCCACTCCTTAATGCTAAACTCCAATTGAACGGCCAGGATCGTTTTGCTGAGCGTGTTGGTGGTTACTTTAGCCGTGTTCAGCCTTACCAGTGCCACACATGCATCCCAGACTCGCCTGGTATCAACGTCTACTCGTTCGCACTGAAGCCAGAGGAGCACCAGCCATCAGGCACATGCAACTTCTCGCGCATTGATAATGCCAAGCTCATTGTATCTCTGACTGCTGCAGCCGGTACTGGTGTCGCTGGTACAACTGGTGGTTCAATCACCGTTTTCGCCACGAACTACAATGTTCTCCGCGTAATGTCAGGTATGGGCGGTCTGGCCTACTCGAACTAAGAGGGGGAGAACCCAGGTTCCCCCTTACCCCCTCCTTTTGAGTGAGCGAGTGAGCGAATGAGAGGGAGCGGAATGGAGCGGAATTGTAATGTAATGTAATGTAATGGAAATGGAAATGGAAATGGAAATATTAATTTAACAGAAATTTTTATTATCTCTGTTAAAGTAATGCCTAAGAAAGAAGCTGTAGTTTCGCCTCTAAGAAAGTTTATAGAGACCGTCCTGCGACACAAACCTTCTGGTTCACCTGTAAAATCAGTGACCCGGAGTGTTAAAGGTAAATCAAAATCAAAAGGAAATTAAAAAGCAGCAAGATTATCGAGCTTATCCGCGTTGTATCCATCAGCATGCTCATTAAATCCAGCAACAAGTACACCAGCGCCATAGTCCGTTGAAATCATCTTATACGGTATCTGAACAGCTGGTTTTTCTACTATAGGTTCGGCCGATCCAGCAGTCTGTAACGCTTGTAATAAACCCCCACCGCACATATCTGGCTCACCTGCTGTTTGCATTTCTTCTTCCATTGATCCGCCACCGATCATTAAAGAAGCTCTCAAAGGATAAAAAACATCAAGCAGTAAAAATACGGCCATAGATGTCATAGCAATCAAAAATAACTCGCTAAAAGATGTCTTTCCGTGCGACATTATATTAATAGCCAAGCCGACTGCCAAACCTTCTAAAACATACTTGACAATGTTAATCATATATAGAGTCGGCAGAAATTTATTTTGGTTTTAAATAGTGATTTAACTTATGTATAATATCCCTGCCGTAAAGCTCATCTGCGTTAAATTCATCACGATACAAAGTTAGACAATAACGCACCTGATGAGGAGTCGGAATCTCGTTGACTAAAAACTCCGTAATGATACGGTCATGACATGAACGACACGCATACATAAACGCCGTCATTCCGCTATTATCAATCGTCTGTACGCACTGCTGTCTAACTATTTTATTCGCTAATAGCCGATTAACTATATTATAATGATTTTGACACACCGCCGCCATTAATGGCGTGAATCCATGATCACCAAGCAGTTTATTAAAATCGGCACCAGCAGATATTAATCTTAAAACCAGTTGATAATCACCCAAGTAACAGGCATAGTACGCCAGTGTTTTATTCCTACGATCCGTTTCGTCTATATCTGTAATTTGCTGTAAAAAATTCCTGTTTAAGCGACATTCATTCATTACACGCAACATGTCAGAGTCGTAGTACCGTATATCGAATCCTATTAACTCATAATTAGGTACCGAATATAATCTACATATCTCATCACGATCCATAGGGCAAATAAAACCCACTGGAAGATCAAGTGTGTCATATGTAATAGAACAATGTTTTTTCCATTGTTCTAAACAAGAACGATGAAAATAATGCCCGCGTTTTCTGCTATCTTCTAATGTCCTGTCCGTTGTGTGTTTAGCTATTACAATTGGCGTAGAACCATCAAAGTGTTCACGGCAAATAGAACACAGATCCATATAAGTTATTTTTTATAACATCGAATCTTTAAGCAAAGTAAGTAAAGTTAACATACATTTAAATAAATTTAATATCCTAAAATGTGCCTGTAGTCTTTCGGAGTAATGACGAAACAGTCGTCGTACTTATCATGTAGTGGCGCGTCTTTGACTCCTTGGACGTAAAATTCTCCAGTGTTCTTATTAATTTCTACTGTACCGTAAGCGACAAATAGAGCATTATTTGTCGCCTCTGTTATATGAATAAAATATTCAAGAAACGTGTCTGGAGCATGCGATGGCTGAGCTTTAGCGTGAATGTAAGCGTTTCCACTAGCGTCACCGTAAGTAATCTGGCACTCTTTTACATGACCGTCATCATCGTAGTTTACATAATTCACACCATTGCTGTAAAGCTCTGTGTAAGCAAGTAGGCCTTCAGGAAAATTAGGAACTGCCATGATTTAGCATATTAAAAATCAAGATATCACTTTTTAGTCAAACTTGAATTCACACGTCAATTTCTCGTATCCTTCCGGCACGCTACGTTCCATGGAAATTACGTCACGCGCCCAGATACCGTAGATGTCTTCATCGGGATATTCACCTTCCATTGTCAGCATTGGCAACGGATGAATTTCCGAACATGATCCTTTATCTACGTAAGAACGTTTACTGTGATTTACAATATACCGACAGTACTCCACGTCAGGTGTTGCCCCTGTGTAATTTTTAAACATATTTACATCGCGTTCCGCAAGCCAATACAAGTTAGGTTCACATCCCTCCTCGTCTGGCTCTTCGTCCGATTCTGGTTCCGCGTAGTCTCCTGCCCATACGATACGCGACTTATACATCATACCTTCAGGACTAAGAAGAAACTCTACTGCCTTAACTAAAGGATTTTCAATATAACAATGTTCAAGCAATTTCACGCCAGAGTTGTAACTACCAGGCTGAATAAATATACGGATATCACCGTGCTCTGACAGAAAGACAATCTTGAAATACTGACCCATGGTAATAAATAAAATCAACATATCAATTTTATCTACTCGGATACACGGGCGGCAATGCGCTTAGTTAATGTAATAACGGGTTCTACAGGGTTAATATATAATGGTATCCTTTCTGGCCAATTCCACACGATATTTTTATTGTCTAAATTTGTTGAGTGACGAAACATATAGACGCCGTGCTTTTTAAGAAAACTTATATAATTTTCAATATCCTGTTTGCTACCTTTATTAGCTTTGCTAGCATATTTAAAAGCTTCGTTAAAAAATAAATCTCGATTAGTTTTACCAACCATCCTTGGGTCAGAATATAAAGAATATACGGCTTCTTTCGTAAATACAAGATGAACTTGAAATTTGAATGGATTACCTGGAAGTAAATTTGAAGTATCATACTCGGATGGTACATCGTGCTTTACATGCGTAAACTTTCTTATTGGGTGCGTATGAAAAGTTATCTCAAAATCAAGCATATCGCTTATAATTACATGACTATCAGCACCAATACCGAAAATAGCTCTGTCAAACAATCCAGTTTTTTTAAGATCTATCATACCTCCGTGTTCGTACCCTAAGTAAATAAACTGTGCCATTGTTTCAAGAATCTTACCCTCCAAGAATACTATCCTACGCTTTTTATCGTATGTTAAAGATTTCTTTATATCTTCTTCTGTGAAAGATTGTGAAACGTCTGTTACATGCTCAGGATTACTAATTTTATTCAGAAAAGCACGACCACTTTCCTTTTTTTTTAATATGACTAATCCTATTGCATATATATCCTGAACTTCACTGTCTTTGAGCCAACTAGTATCACGGTGCTGTTCCATCGGTAACAATTTGAACCATTTCTCACACATAATATCGAATGAAGGATCGTCAAGTTGGTCATTATTTAAAAGTCCTAAAAGTCTTTCCTGTAATGCCACAAAGTCTTCTGGTATCTGAGGCTTCTGTGAACGCTGAGGCTTCTGTGAACGCTGAGGCTTCTGTGAACGCTGAGGCTTCTGTGAACGCTGAGGCTTCTGTGAACGCTGAGGCTTTGATGACTTCACAGAAGCACATAAACGTTCGCGAAGATCAGCACGAGAACCATTTGTCGGAAGCCCACGCTTTTTAAGCTCATCCTTTATATCCTGTACATTAAAGCCACCTTTAGCCTTTGTAGCATCTGTAGCGCAAAATATTTCTATTGCGGATGACATATATTTAATACAATTAAATATTTATGTAAGTAACTCTATCCGTGTTGTTCCATGCTTTAACAGCGTAAACATGTAAAGTTGTATGGCACTTAAGATTCTTCTCTGATGCTTGTGTTAAAACGTTAACAACACTTGTAAGCAGATCTTGATTCGTTGAAGAAGGAGGAAGATCTACAGCAACAGGATATATTAAATGCTTGCAACTTTCAATATCAACAACGAGTAACTTTGCCTCTGTGTTATATACTCTTTCAAGCATACTAGAATCGTATTTATCCTTATTAAGTTTATCGTTCTTCACATGAATCTTAAAACCTTTGCTAATTTCAGTGCCAGTTGAAGCTGAGCTTAATGCCGATTCTTTCGATGAGGTTAATGCCGAGGATGTTAATGCCGAGGATGTTAATGCAGATTCGCCAGAGGATGTTAATGTTAATGCCGTAGCCGTAGAGTCAGTCTCAGCCGAAGCTGCCACAGATGCTTTTGACGCGGCAGGACGTGGTTTTCTTATAATTTTAGGCTTGCTAACAGTTGTCGCTGAAGTTGCTGCTGAAGCCGGCATTGAAGATCCTTCTGAAGCCGGCATTGAAGCCGCAGGCTCCTGAGATGAAACTAACGAATCGAGCATTGTAAATGCTAACTCTACATCTGACCCCTCTGTAGAGAACATAGTAATAACTTCATGAACCGTTTGGCTCATTGCAAGCTTTGTTATTTCGTTTAAATACTCATTCAAAGAGAATCTTCTTTTAGATAACGCATGTGTTTCAAATACACGGAAAATAGCGTTTATAGTTTGAGAATTTAAATGCGGTAAATCATTAATCTTTTTAAGAGCCGACTTTACGGTATCATTCATAACATACGAACGCAATTTCTCCGGTGTTACAGGCGTTTTCGATTTAAACAAAGTGGCCATAACATTAACAATATCAAATTCTTTTCCAAGTGCCCGAAATGTGGCGGCGGTAGCCATTTATATCAATATCTTTATTTTTTTTAATAATTATTATCCATTGTTAACTCTTTTGTATTATCAATGTTCTCCATGTACTCTTCCAGATCAAAATAACTACCAATAAAAGACCATCCATTGAAACTATCAATGTTGTCAATCGTTGGCCATTCCGTATTATCATTCTGTATTACAAATACCAACGGGATCGACATGTGTTTTTCTCCGATCAACGGACGCAGATACTTCAGACAATTACGCCAATCATCAGGATAAGTATCCGTGATGGATTGATAATTGTAAATTAGTTTAGATTCTGTCAGCCGGCTCTTTGCCTTCTCGCAATACTTACATGTAGGTGTTCCATATAAAGCAAATCTCGTTGTCATTTATTATACATGTATATTCAATAAATTTATAAGTTAATTTTTTTCTACAATACAATATATGCCAGCAAGTGTCTCCGCACCGAAGAGAAAGCCGTCAGCTAAACCCAAAACTAAAAAGCCTGCGCTCCACGCAATTACTGTAGAAGAGGCAAAACGTGCGTTTGAAACTTTTTACAAACGTAAACAGCAATCTACCAGCACGATGCTTGAGTTAGCTCGTGATAAATTAAAAACTAAAGTAGATGCTCTCCATGCCAAATCCGATATTAAAGTTAAAGTAAAGGCAAGATTAATAGTATTCCCTAAAACAAACTAAATTTATCTATTTAAAAAATGAACTCTCATAATGTATAAGCAGCATATGGATCGTAGCTGTGCAACTAAACCAATCGAAACTCCAAAAGTGTCTCAGCTTACTCTATCTTTCAATAAGGAGGCAGATATGGTTACGTCGCTAAGAGCCGTAGAATCCGCTTATTGGGACTACATTGATAATTATAATAAAGTAACTCCACGCAGATATCCATACTATAAGCTTGTACGATTCTTCGAACAGATATTGTATCAAAAATACCCTTCATTGGTAAATAAAGCCACAGACATAATGAAAATGTATACAAAATATAAAAAAAGTCTTGCTACGGACGGTATTATTATGTATACATTTGATTCGGGATTAAAAATACTGTTAGTTCGCATAACTGGTTCTAAAATTTGGAGCATGCCAAAAGGTAAAAGAGAACCAGGTGAAGAATCCTGGCAATGCGCTATACGGGAATTTGAAGAAGAAACAGGCTTTAATATTTGTGATACTGCTACAAGAGGAATGGATAGCGTATCCATCTTAAAAACAAATTTTTACTTGCTTGAAGCAGATTACGCAATACCTACAAGGAGATACAAAACAAACGAAATATCTGGAGTACGGTGGATATCAGTGACTGATATTCTACATAACAAAGACGAATATAGTAAACAGGCTATATTAGTAGCTGAATACCTGAGGGGGGGGAGGTGCCCTCCCCCTTAACCCCCTTGCTAATTGGGAGAGGTGCTATCTCCATCCCCTTGCTAATTGGGAGAGGTGCTATCTCCATTAAACCCCTTTCTAATTAATTACTACCAAGTCTGTATTGTGGACTAGGGGGTTAAGGGGGAACGTATCTCCATCCCCTTGCTAATTGGGAGAGGTGCTATCTCCATTAAACCCCTTTCTAATTAATTACTACCAAGTCTGTATTGTGGACTAGGGGGTTAAGGGGGAACGTCAGGTCCCCCACAGGTCCCCCCACCCTCAAAAGCCACGACAGACATTCGTCCGGTGTATCGAGCACTCGAATGTCAGGCCAACATTTCAAATCTTTGTCCGGTGAAACCCATTTTACCAATGTAATCTTGCGACCAAGATACTGTTCGCAGAATTTCAGCAATGGAATAAACTCTTCTTCCGTTGGCGTCTCTATATAATTAGAGACAAGCTCATGCATCTTTTTATATTTAGGGTTCATAAACCCTAATTTCGTCTTCGCGTCTTCTTCTACAGGCAATTCCAATGCTTCTCCCAACGCATCGATTACATACATATCGTATAGTCCCACCTTTTTTACCATAGGATCATTCCACGGATTCTGAATTAGCATCCGTGAAATCTTCTCATCGTGCTCGCGAACCCACGCAACATCAGGATAAATTTCCATAACCTTAACCTTTAGTGTTTCCATCTTCTGGTAATCATGTATTATTCATCAATTTTCCCTTGTTGTCTCGTATGATTTGATAAACAATACATTCTGGGAAAATCGGTGTAAAACTCTGTGTTCGTAGATAATCTTCTGCTGTATTATGTGTTAAGACTGTACGGAGCCTTTGAATAATTGCTAAACGTTCCTGTACGTTGTATGTATAGCCAACGACTTCTCCATTATCGGTTAAAATACCAAGATTTTTTAACTTTGTAACCGCGATAGTCATGATTATTATGTATTTATTTTAATCAATAAAATATATGGAGCACCAAGCTCTTGTAATGGCTATAACAATATTAATAGTACTCATATTTCTATTTAAACGTTTATATCCATGGATGTTTTCTCAATTAACGGAGGTTGTTGCCAAAGATGGACATAAATACCTTGTTATGAACTTACACGATAAAGAAGAAGCCGCTAATAAATTAGCAGACATCAAACAAAAACTTATTCATATAGTAGAAGACTTTCAGTATGAATTATTACCGACTGAATCAAAAAAAGATGTAGAAAGATTGAAACAAAGATTTAAGGCAGTCATCTCTGAAAACGAACCCGGTGGGCAGTATACAAGCTATACCGTCAACAAGGGAGACCAAATGTATATGTGTATTCGTGAACGCGACGAAGACAATAAACTTGTAGATGATAATATTTTAATGTTTGTAGCTTTACATGAATTGGCGCACGTTATGACAAAAAGCATTGGTCATCAACGGGATTTCAAGGAGAACTTTCGCTTATTATTAAAATTCGCTCAAAAACGCGGGTATTACAAATATCATCCTTACCATAGTAAACCGCAAAAATACTGCGGAACAACCATAAGCGCATTGCCGTGAAATTAAGAATAAGCAAATCCCGTATGAGCTAACATCGCAATTGTTATAGCAATGATTATGTATGGCATGTAAGTATGTGATTTGTACATGCCTCCAGATAATGTAATATAGTTCGTGCTGGAAATTATATTTTTAACAAAAACCGGTGTACCGTAAATTCCGCTAATCATATATATTGCTATTAACAATAAGAGTAACATAACAATCATACTTCCCATAATCGATGCCCTGTTATTAATAAGACGATCAGATGCTTCACAAGCACTAAATGTTCCTGCCGAAGAAGAAATGTTTGTTTTTATATCTGATACAACGTTGCTTACAGTGTCGACTTTACCCTTTACAGCGTCCATAACAGGAGGGCATTTACATGAGTTGCCGGTGATGGTTTGACTGTCGTAACCATTTACCATATCATCTACATCCTGCTTCGACCGACGCAAACGACCAAATATGCTACCATATATTCTTCCTATTACACCAGATGAACCAAGTATACCTGTAGTTTCACTATCCCGTGCCTTTTTAAGCATTACTTCTACGGTTCTGTCCATCGCCACCTTCTGCGCGTACTCATTTCTTATTTTAGCACGTTCTATAGGATCGCCGATATAATGTTTTACTGGCTTTGTATAATATCTTTCTTTAGCGGCACGGTACTTAGCAATATATTCAAGTTTTTCTCTGTACACAGGTACATCAATATAGGTACGCCGCCAGGCTATTAAATACTCAGCAAAATTAGGTGTTCCACATCTCCAACCCGTAACCCATCGGATATACCACTTGCAACCGAGTCTTCCCTGAATCAAGTTGGTGAAATATGTATACATTGTGATATACCAACCCCACGCCGCATCAATAACATAAGGCCAATACGTAATAACAAACCATATTATATAACCGATGGCTATTGGTGGCAAAATAAATTGCAAAAAGAATATTAGCATGGGCATCGCAACTGATGTTTTACCGATATCTCTGTTACCTGCGTTGTCATATGAAAAAGCACCGCCGTCGTCAAAAAAAGACTTATGGTCTTGAAATGCTTTAACCTCCTGATTGACTTTTGCAATCTCCTCTATATTAAAAGCGGACTCTGGCAACTTTACGGCTTTTTGAAACTGAGACACGTTGAATCCTGTTTTAACTGAACCAGATAAACGCGGTAAAGCATAATATACAATCACAATAGCCGCAAGCAACAACAATATATTTCTAAAAAATACTAGATCTGGACGGGTACTCGGTGCTGCCTGAGTCGGTGTTATAAATGACAAGAACTTTTGAAAACGCGTTTTTGTTTTCTCATTTTGACCGGTTAGTTTATTGATAGCATTTTTACCAGCTTTCCGTGCCTGTTCTTTCAGATCTGTTATGTTTTCTTCTACATTCTGTTGAATTTTCTTTATTGTATCTTTATGTTCCGCAGACTGTTTACATACAGACTTTGACTCTGACATATGTTATTAATAGTTAGAAATTAATTTACTATAATATGAATATATGGATAGTTTGCCTTTGGTATTAAGTAGCGGAATACTTGGATTTATAATTGGGAAGTGTTCAAAGGAAGTCATTTCAAAAGTAAATAAATACGCAACGCGTGTGGCGTGTTATGCCATAGATAAGTTCGTTGAGATAAAATGGGCACTTAAGCCTGAAGTTAATGTTAAAGGTAATGAAGTTAAAGACGACGCTCCTTCTGAACAGAAACATGAATGGGTGAGCGTGACAGACCACTATAAAATTTATAAGATAAATGATGATATTTACATTACATTTAATATGACACATGAACCATCGTTACATTTTGAAATCGGTTCAGTAGAAGAAATCATAGTAATACGTAAGGATGGTACCAAAGTAAATCCAAGCCCGCTGTTAAAAGATATTATCTCTAAATGCGGTGGTCATGGGTGTAACTACGCGTCAGGCATTCCTACGATAGAGCAACTTAGAAAGCTACCATCGCCGGAATTAGTAGAAGAGCTTACAGATGTAAAAAAGATCATCATAAATACTACCAGCTTCGATGAATATATTGTTATTTAAGTTAATTGTTATGTACGTCTGCTAATTTATCTGCTAATTCGTTTCCTAAGGAAAATAAATCTTGTTTTCCTGTATGCGAATAAACATGTTCAAAAGACACACGTATGCTTAAAGCAGAACATTCTTTTAGCAGATCTTTGCCCGCTGTAACCAATTCAAGATTCGCCTTTGCTGATTTCTTTCCTGTGATAACATCCGCCGCATAAGTAGAGTCATAATGAATAATAAATGTAAATGCTAACTCATGTTTTACTTCAATATGAATCTGTAGAATCTCTTCAAGAGCACGGTTAATTGCTTTTAGTTCTGCTACACAGTTTGTAATTTTACCATTCATTAACTCTCTGGCAATTAGTCTTTCTTTAACATGTAATGTACCTGGAATAAATACACCGTATCCTCCTGTTGCGTGCTTACTTCCGTTACGTATTGTGCTTCCGTCTGTATAAATATGAACAACTTGTTTTGATGGTTGATAGTCTGGATGTTGTTTATATTTTGCTAATAATTTTTCGATAGGCGTTAAAGATGAAGTTAAAGAAGAAGTTAAAGATGAAGTTAAAGACGAATTTGGCTTCGCTGTTTCCAGTTGCTTAGCAGGCGGTGATCTTGAAAGACTTGTAAATTTCACAGGCAATGTTGATAATGTTACATCTTTATTAGGAATCGGTTGTGCCGCTGGTTCTTCTGTTTTTATTGTAAACAAATTCCCGTTACGTACGAAGTGCTCAGCATCTTTAATATTTTTAAATCCCTTATACATTGCTCCTTGATACCCATCCACTTGTTTTTTTGCTGTTTCCCATGTCATGTATATACCCGGATTATGTCCAGTATGGACTGCGTAGTAAGTCATTTAATTAAATCAGATTTAATCATTTTTAAATAAAAAATGATTTAAGGACATCTTAATAACAACATTAAGCAAGAGATTCCGCAAGAGATAGATATAGGTAAGATACGGTAGACGAGTCCGCGTTAGCTCAGTTGGTTTAGAGCGCTGTGTTTATTACGCAGGAGGTCACGGGTTCGATCCCCGTACGCGGTATTTATATTGTGTGTGTAGTCGAGGCCGCGTTAGCTCAGTTGGTTTAGAGCGCTGTGCTTATAACGCAGAGGTCACGGGTTCGATCCCCGTACGCGGTATTTATATATGCGTATATGTTGTAGTGGTAGCATAGCAGCCTTCCAAGCTGTCGGTCCGGGTTCGATTCCCGGTATACGCAAATTGCTCGCTGACCCAGCTGGTGACGGGGGACGATTTAAGCTCGTCTTTAGGTAGGTTCGATCCCTGCAGTGAGTATTTTATTTTCTTTATCCTTCTTAGCTCAGTTGGTTAGAGCGCACGACTGTTAATCGTGAGGTCATCGGTTCGATCCCGGTAGAAGGAGTATTTTGCCTCTTTAGCTCAGTTGGTTAGAGCACAAGACTTTTAATCTTGGGGTCGGGGGTTCGAGCCCCCCAAGAGGTATATTTCGTCCCAATGGTCTAATGGCTAGGATAATCCGCTTTCACCGGGTCGGTCAGGGTTCGATTCCCTGTTGGGACGTTTTATTTATTCTTCTTAGCTCAGTTGGTTAGAGCGCACGACTGTTAATCGTGAGGTCATCGGTTCGATCCCGGTAGAAGAAGATGTATATTTGCTCGCTGACCCAGCTGGTGACGGGGGACGATTTAAGCTCGTCTTTAGGCAGGTTCGATCCCTGCAGTGAGTATTTTTGCCGCGTTAGCTCAGTTGGTTTAGAGCGCTGTGCTTATAACGCAGAGGTCACGGGTTCGATCCCCGTACGCGGTAATTAACATTGAGTTCATCTTTTAGCCCTTTTAGCTCAGTTTGGTTAGAGCACAAGACTTTTAATCTTGGGGTCGGGGGTTCGAGCCCCCCAAAGGGTATTTAAGCGGATTAGCTCAGGGGAAGAGCGTTGGGCCCATAACCCAAAGGTCGGAGGATCGAAACCTCTATCCGCTATTTATCGCGCTTATAGTGTAGTGGATAGCACGGGAGCCTTCTAAGCTCTTAGCCCGGGTTCGAACCCCGGTAGGCGCGTTTCTTTGATCAAATTCTCTGGTGAGACAAAGTACAGGTTCGATCCCTGTATGTGATCCTTAATTAAATGTTATGACATGTAATTTTACATCGTCCTCATTATCAGTAACTGATTCCATCTGTTGTAATTCTTTGTAAGTTTCTAATCTACGATCATCTATAATTTCCCTTACTTTGTAAAACGATATAAATACGGTGGCTAATACAGTAACTGAATTATTGACAATCAACAAGATACTCGATATTTGAATTGCATAAACAATCCATATCACATTTCCTACGATACGCAATCCAAGAAAAATAGAACTAAAATCCCGTGTAGATTTTGTTTGATACGTTTTTATCACCTGTGGTAAATTTTGAATCAGGTTAATAACATTACCTATGATCAAAAATATATTCATTGTTAAATTAACATGAGGATCTGTCAACGACATTTACTGTGTTTTGGAGATCAATTTAGAACATGTACAAAGATAAATTAAAGAAACTATAACAAGTAGTAGTATAATGATAAAAATAACAATTATTACCCCTTGTTCTAGACCATATAATTTAGATAAGATATACGAGTCATTGAATTTTGATTATATAGATGAATGGATAATAGTATATGATGCAAAAGTAGTTAATCCATTACAAGAAAAATTTAAATCAAATACATATGCACATAAAATAAAAGAATTTATATATACTGAAGATAACTGTAGTTGGGGAAACGCTCAGAGAAATTATGGTATGTCTGTAGTTAAAAATAATGATACATACATCTATTTTTTAGACGACGATAATATAATTCATTCAAATTTGTATAATTTTTTAGCAAGAGTAGAGAGTCCAGCAACAGATAAAGATAAAAAAATATATACTTTTATACAAAATAATCAGGGTCACTTTAGCACCGGCGACAGATTATATGTTGGAGGGTTAGATACTGCTTTGTTTTTAATTCATATAGATTTATGTAAGGATATAAAATGGGATATAAGCAGACACGAAGCAGATGCGATATTTTTTTTGACTTGTTATAATAATAACAAAGATAAACATATATATATCGAGGAAGAATTGTGTTACTATAATTACTTACGGTAAATTAACAGATAGGCTCATACTTAAAATTACTGTGTTTTGGAGATCAACTTAGAACAATTTCTTATTGTGTCCGGTACATTTACATTTAAACTACGCAATGTTCGGACAACAATTGGTTGTGTAACAGAGTCTTGTGTTAACTTCGTTAATATAATCAATGCCCATGCACATCCTTCGTTGGTTGCTCTACGATAACAATACTTTGTTATATGAGACACGATACGCTCTCTATCAAACTGACCCTTGGCATTCATTAACATTTGTTTTACTTCCGGTTCCGTATGTTTCAGTATAATAGAATAAATTACTTTAAGTGTAGAAATATCAGCAGGAGGATCCTCTTTAACTTTCGGTAAGTTTAACCAACGTTTTATATTTGTACTTGCAATATCTAAATGATATACGGCATCAGGTATATAAACAGAAGACCAAAGAAAATCAACAAGAAAAGTGTTAATCTCTGTAATAATATCGTCGTATTTTTTCTCAGCCTTTAACATATTTAACCGCTGTGAAACAATCGGTACTTTAGCTTTAACATCTGCGTTAACTGCTGTGAAGTTAGTAACGGACGCCTTAAAGTTATACCAAAAAAATTCATAAACAGCATCAGGTTCTCCAGAATTCAAAACTTCCTGATAAAGCATCTATCAGTAAGAAAGAATTATTTTTAATCCAAAGTAAGTAAATAAATATTTCTCATTCACATCTTCATTTT
>Ga0247722_10000962_pt1 | contig 16494 bp, 3 predicted proteins | sample MSEWelMarce3H_FC_FD_189094 | JGI IMG/M metagenome (GOLD analysis project Ga0247722, IMG submission 189094) | Subsurface sediment microbial communities from gas well in West Virginia, United States - MSEEL Well Study Marcellus 3H_FC | ecosystem: Environmental > Terrestrial > Deep subsurface >... | reverse complement strand
TTTTGCGATTGTTTTTTACAAGGAATTTACTATTTAAAAAAGCAAAATATAATAAACTATTCGGAGGATTTAAAAATAAAGATTGTATAATAATAATAATATGGAAACTTTCGATTTGGATATTAATAGTCTTGAGCCTTTGGAATTTGATACTAGCAAAACTATGAATTTTGGAAGTGGTGCCGAATTGTTAATGAATACTAAAAAAACAACATCGCAAAACTCAAATATTAATTTAGGCGATTTAGAATCTTTGGAATCTGAGTTGAACAATTTATCTGGAAGTTCATCCATGCCTTCTGCATCCTCAAAATCGGGGTCCGATACCAAAGTTCTCAGTGGATTGACCAACTTCTTTGGATTTGGTGGAGCCAAAGAAGAGGAAGAACCCGCAGTCAAAATGAATCTGGGACAAGCAACCAAAGAATCTGGATCTACAAATACCAAGACATGGGACGGGTATATGAAATTCAGTGACATCCCATCCAATCCGGACAAACCGATTCAATCGAGAATGACCGACCGTGATAAGTTGCGAAAAAAGAAAATGATGTTGAAACGGTTGGAGGAGTGGCGCGCGAAAGGGTTTGTTTCAGGTTCGCATTTTAACAGCGATTCCTCCTATGAGGAAGTAGAGGACGAGTACGAGACCGCTTTGGAAGACAAGAAGAAGGGGGAGAGCAAGAAGTTGTACAGTTGGTGGTTTATGACCTTTGTCAATACGGTGGAGTATGCGAATGCGGCCTTCAATCCGTTCGATATTAATTTGGACGGTTGGGGCGAACAAGTCAATGACGACATTGACAGCTATGACGAGATTTTCGGCGAATTGTATGACAAATACAAGGGCGGTAAATTGAGCCCGGAGATTGCCTTGATGTTGCGTCTTGGTTTCTCGGCGGCGGTCGTCAATTTCACTAATCGTGCATTGTCGTCGGCTACACCTGGATTCAATGATGTCATTCGCCAGAGCCCTGAACTCATGAAAATGTTTACCAACGCCACCGTGAATTCAATGTCGCAACAGAGCCCCGGGTTTGCGTTTGCCAATAATTTGGTGAATCCGGAGCCGAGTGGCCACCAGGGTCCTCCGCCCAAATCGGTCGATCCGAGAACGGCCGCACCACCGCAAAGGCCGGGAATGGTATTTACCGATCAACCGTCGAGCCGACCCGATATCAATGCGGGTCGAGGAGTTATGTTTAGCGAAGCCGGTATCGATCTGAACAACAAGTTTGATAACCTGAACGGAAGACCGCCGATGATGAGACAAGAGATGTCCGGTCCCAAGAACATTGACTCCATTTTGAGTGGTTTAAAACCGAAATCGGTGAATATCCAGGAGAACAAGGACAGTGATTCGATGATTAGTGCATCGTCACTCAAAGATTTGAACGGAGATGTGCCCAGGTCGCGAAGAAAAAAGGGCTCGGACCGAAACATCGTTTCGCTCGATATCTAATTTAAAAATATATAAAATAATTAAAATAATTGGAATATTTTATATATTTAGAACTAATATATACAACAATGTCGGACAATTTATGCATCGCAGTGGGTCAAGGTGGAAATAGCATCGCGACAAGCACAGACAGTGGTCTTACATGGACGGGGCAAGGGACAACCTTATTTACAACTGCGGGATACGGAGTGGCTGGACCGGCCATGTATGACGTTTCTACGGTCACGGTAAATGTATTGTTTGCAGCTGGACCAACCGCATTTAAAAAAAGCACAGATGGAGGAAAAACTTGGGGAAATATGACAAGTATTGCATCAATTGGTTTTGTAAACATATATAACATAACAATTGCAAATGGGTTATGGGTTGTTTGTGGTAAAGGCGGAAACCACAGCGTTGCGACCAGTTTTAATGAAGGATTGACTTGGACCGGTTATGGCCAACAATTAAATCAAGCTAACAAAGTAGTATATGCAAATGGTTTGTGGGTTATGGGTGGTACTAATGGTAATAGTGGGAATGCCATTGCAACAAGTACCAATGGAACTACTTGGACGCTTCGTAATACTGCTTATGTAATTCATACGGTATATGGATTAGCATATGGTCAAGATGGTTCGGGCAATGGCTTATGGATTGCAGGTGGGTATGGTACTGCTAACACAATTCTAACTTCAAACAATGGAACTGTCTGGACAGGTCGAGGCAGAACTGTTTTTACTGGACAACTCGATGATATAGTATATGCAAACGGGTTATGGGTTGCAACTGGCCAAGGCACTAACAGTCTTGCGACAAGTACCGATGGAATGAACTGGACAAGTCGTAGTGTTAATGCAAGCCGTGTAGCATATGGCAAAGATGGTTCCGGCAATGGTATGTGGGTTACGATTGGTTCAAGTAGAAACTTTGCAACAAGTTATGATGGAATTACCTGGACAGCTAGAACCACAACTGCAATTAGTTCTTCTGCGTCATGCATCTTCCTTATATATGCAAACAATTGTTGGGCTGCAACAACGTCGGATAGTTATATTGTAACAAGTCTGGATGGAATTTTATGGACAAATCGTGGATATAATAATGTAAAAGATTGTTTGGCATACGCTCAATATACTTACACAAAACCAATGTATGTTGCTGTAGGTGCGGGTATAACCAACCAAACACTCATTGGTTCGACTGACGGCACAAATTGGACTCAATATCCATACAATCAACCATTTTCAACTGCCGGACACGGAGTTGCTTGGAACGGGGTAAATTGGATTGCCGTGGGTAAAGGAGGAAATAACATTGCAAGTTCAGATGACGGAATTAACTGGACTGGGTATCCATTCCTTTCTAACCAAGGAAACGATGTTGTATATGGTAAAGATGGTTCTGGTAATGGTTTATGGGTTGCGGCTGGTGAAGGTGGAAGCGCCATTGCAACAAGTCCCAATGGAAAAATATGGACAGTTGGCGTAGGCAGTACCATTTTTTATTATGGAATATCAACCGGCGTAGCATACGGCAAAGACGGTTCAGGCAACGGTCTATGGGCTGCGACTGGTTATGCTCTAGGAAATACCATTGCAACAAGCAGAAATGGAACTACCTGGACTGGACTTGGTTCAATTATGTTTTCGAATCAAGCAATTGGAATAACCTATGCGAACAATTTATGGGTTGCAGTAGGTAAAGGTGGAAACAGCATTGCAACCAGCAGAAATGGAACAACTTGGACCGGACTTGGAACCTCTGTCTTTACGACTCAAGGCAATAGTGTTCGATATACAAACAATTTATGGGTTGCAACTGGTGAAGGTGGAAATACCATGGCAACTTCCGTAGATGGAACTGTGTGGACAGGTCGCGGCACCACGGTTTTTACTACTAGTGGTAAAGGTATCATGGGTCCAACCACCATAGAACCTACGCTAAGTTTTAGTGTCCCTTTTAAAAACCTTGGAGACGCACCATTCACAGTAACCCAGCCTACCACGAACAGCACGGGTGCTTTCACTTATACGAGTTCAAACACATCTGTTGCTACAATTGATGGAAGTACAATAACCATCGTTGGAATGGGTACTTCCACCATTACTGCAGTTCAAGCAAGCACTAACTTTTTTATATCTGGAACCATTTCTAAAAATCTCATAGTAGACAATTACAAACCCACAATCACCAATTTTGATATCCCCACAAAAACATTTACTGACGCGTCTTTCAACATCGTTCCTCCAACATCGAACAGCAATGGTTCATTCACTTATACAAGTTCGAACACCGCGGTTGCGACAATTTCAGGGAGCAGAATAACCATTGTCGGAGTCGGCACTGCAACCATTACTGCGACACAAGGCATCACGACCGATTACACAAGTGGGACAATTGCAACAATCTTCACAGTAAATCAGGCAACCACCATTCTAAGCAACTTTTCAGCAATAACAAAAACGTTTGGAAACGCGGCTTTTGCCCTTGTCGCACCTACCACGAACAGCACGGGTTCTTTCACATACACCTGTTCAAACCCAGCAGTTGCTACAATTGTGGGGAGCACGGTGACAATTGTTGGAGGAGGTATTGCAACCATTACTGCTACGCAAGCCAGCAATGCAAATTTTTTAGCTCAAACAATTAGTGCAACCCTGACAGTAAATCAGGCAACGCCTGCAATAACTGTTTTTGATGTTCCTGCAAAAATAATTGGAACCGCACCATTTGCCTTGGTTCCTCCAGTAACCAACGGGAATGGTGGTTTCACTTATACGACTTCAGACGAATCGGTCGCCACAATTAATGGGAATACGGTGACAATTGTTGGATTGGGCATTACAACCATTACAGCGATTCAAGCAAGCACGGCCAATTACATATCTGGAACAATCAGTGCGCCCCTTGCCGTAGTCACTAAAATACCGTTATCGATCGCGACAGGTCAAGGCGCCAACAGCATTGCGACAAGTACGGATCTTGGTTTCACATGGACTGGCCGAGGGACAACTTTATCGTCGGGATACAGCGTGGCCGGACCGGCCACGTATGATGTTTCTACTGCTTATGCAAAATTTTGGATTACTGGCGGTTACGCCTCAGGTGGTGGAAACACATTTGCAACAAGTACAGATGGTGTTACCTTAACTGGAGTGGGTCAAAGTTCAAATACCATACATGGATTTGCTTGTGCAAATAATTTATTAGTAGCGGCGAGTGAAGGTAACTCAACCAAAATTACATATTCAATAAATGGAATTACTTGGAATGATGGGGTTGGTAATGTTTTTACTACTGGTGGATACAGTGTAGCGTATGGGGCAGGTTTATGGGTTGCTGCAGGTAAATCGCTAGTTGGAAACACTGTCGCAACATCAACCAATGGAATTAATTGGACAGGTCGTGGTGCCCCTGTCACCTACAGTGGAAGAGGCGTTGCGTTTGGCAAAGATGGCTCAAATAACAATTTATGGATTGTTGTTGGTGCCGAGGGTTCGGGAAACAGAATTGCAAGTTCTCCCGATGGAATTACTTGGACAGTTCGTAGTGCGGATAGTGGCATTTTTTACACTTCAAACGGCGTAGCGTTTGGTAAAGATGGTTCCGGAAACAATTTATGGGTTGCGGTTGGTACAAGTAACACCATTGCAACATCAATCAATGGAACTAATTGGGTGGGTCGTGGTGCCACTGTTTTTACAACACAAGGATGGGCCGTAGCCTATGGTCAAGATGGTTCGGGTGCGGGTTTATGGGTTGCGGTCGGCGAAGGTGGAAACACCATTGCAACATCAACCAATGGACTTAACTGGACCGGTCGTGGTACCACTATTTTTACTAATTTTGGAAGAGGTGTAACCTATGCAAACAATCAGTGGTTTGCAGTTGGTTCTGGTGGAAATTTCTATGCGACATCAGTTGATGGAATCAATTGGACGGGTCGTGGTGGATCTACCGTTTTTGTCGGAAGTTATCCATCGGTAAGTTGTGTAGCATATGCAGAACTTGAGCACACAAAACCCACATATGTTGCGGTAGGTACCGGTACGAACACAATTGTTGGTTCAACAAATGGCACAACATGGACATCTCCATATCCAAGTCCATTCACAACTACCGGCTACAGCGTTGCATGGAACGGAATGCAGTGGGTTGCCGTCGGTTCCGGCGGAAATACCATTGCTTATTCTGCGGATGGAATTCGTTGGACTGGTAATAATTCAACCATTACTTCACAAGCAAATGATGTAGCCTATGGCAAAGATGGTTCCGGCAATCGTATATGGGTTTCCGGTGGTTACGGTGGAAATAGCATTGCAACATCAACGAATGGAATTGTCTGGACAGGTCGTGGTGCTACTAGTATGATTAATCCATGGGGTATAGCATACGGCAAAGACGGTTCTGGAAATGGCCTATGGGTTGCGGTTGGAGGAGGAAATACCATTGCAACTTCAACCAATGGAATTATTTGGACAGGTCGTGGTGCGACCGTTTTTACTAGTGTTGGATATGCAGTGACCTATGCAAACAATTTGTGGGTTGCGGTTGGTGCAGGCGGCAATACCATTGCAACCAGTAGAAATGGAACAACTTGGACTGGGCTTGGCTTAATTATGTTTACTCAAGGAAATGGCATAAGATATACAAACAATTTGTGGGTTGCAACCGGTCAAGGCGGAAATACCATAGCAACTTCCGTGGATGGAACCAATTGGGTGGGTCGCGGTTCCGCTCTTTTTACTACTGCTGGTCGGGGTCTCATGGGTCCAACTGCCGTAGAACCCACACTTAGTTTTAGTGTCCCTATCAAAAACATTGGAGACATACCTTTCACGGTAACCCCGCCAACCACGAACAGCAGTGGTTCTTTCACTTATACAAGTTCAAACCTGGCAGTTGCGACAATCGATGGAAGCATAATAACCATCGTTGGAATGGGAACTTCCGCCATTACCGCGGTTCAACAAAGCACTGACTTTTTTATATCGGGAACCATTTCTACAAATCTCGTAGTAGAGAATGTAAAACCCACAATCACCAATTTTTCTGTCCCTGCGAAAACATTTGGAGATGCGTCTTTCAACATAGTTCCACCAACAAGTGAGAGTATTGGCGCATTCAGTTATATAAGTTCAAACACGGCTGTCGCCATAGTATCCGGGACCACAATAACGATTGTTGGAGGCGGCACTGCAACCATTACTGCCAATCAAGAAAATACCGTGGATTACGGATCTACATCCATTGCTGCAACCCTCGTAGTGAGTCAGACCACACCCGTTATCACTAATTTTTCCGCAATAACAAAAACATTTGGTAACGCGGCTTTTGCCCTGGTTGCACCGACCACCAATAGCACAGGTTCATTCGCTTACACCAGTTCAAACACGGCGGTAGCAACCATTGTAGGGAACACGGTAACCATTGATGGAGCCGGTGTTGCAACCATTACGGCGACGCAAGCAAGTACCGACAATTATATATCTGGTTCAATTACCACAACTTTGACGGTCGGTCAGGCAACCCCCACCATGACCAACTTTGTTGTCGCCGCAAAAACATTTGGAAACGCGGCTTTCGCTGTTATCGCACCCACCACGAACAGCACCGGTTTAATCACTTACACCAGTTCGAATGCGGCCGTTGCGACAATTGTAGGGAACACGATCACGATTGTTGGAGCCGGCAGTTCAACCATTACTGCGAGTCAAGAAAGCACAGCCAATTATTTATCGGGTTCAATTAGTGCAATCTTTAATGTAAATAAAGCAACCACCGTTTTCAGCGGTTTCACTGCAATAACAAAAACATTTGGAACAGATGCGTCTTTTGGAATCATAACTCCAACCACGAACAGCGATGGTATAATCACTTACACCAGTTCGAATACGGCGGTTGCGACAGTATCCGGGAGCACAGTCACCATTGTTGGCGGAGGTAGTGTAAGCATTACTGCGAATCAAGCAACCACTGCAAATTATTTGGCTGGATCCATTGGGACAACCTTGACCGTAAATAAAGCAACCACGGTTCTCTCCGGCTTTTCCGTCCCCACAAAAACATTTGGAAACGCGGCTTTTGCCCTTGTCGCACCAACGACCAATAGCACGGGTTCCTTCACTTACACCAGTTCGAACACGGCAATTGCTAGAATTACTGGGAGCACAATCACCATTGTTGCAGCAGGCACTGTAACGATTACAGCCACGCAAGCAACTACCACAAATTATTTGGCTGCATCAATCACTGCACCTTTCACAATAAATCAGGCAACCATTCTATCCAACTTTTCGATCCCTGCTAACAAACTTGTCGGCGATGTTTTCACGATCACTCCTCCCACAACCAACAGTCCAGGGGCTTTTACTTATACAAGTTCGAACACTGCGGTTGCAACGATTGTTGGAAATATGCTAACGGTTGTTGGAGGCGGCAGTTCAACGATTTCCGCAGTTCAAGCAAGCAGTGGCAATTATGCATCGGCCACCATTACTGCAACTATCACAATCACTCAGATAACCACGGTTCTCAGCAATTTCTCTATTCCCGCGAAAAGAGTGGGAGACGCGGATGTAATCACTCCTCCGACCACGAATAGCAATGGCACTTTCACATACACCAGTTCAAATACCGCAGTGGCAACAATTGTGGGTAACACAATCACATGTGTTGGAGTCGGCAGTGCCACCATTACCGCAATTCAAGGAAGCAATCCCAGTTACACCCCCGCGTCCATTACAACAACGGTTCAAGTCACTCAAGGAACACTCACATTGTCGAACTTCTCTATCCCCACAAAAACAGTTCTGGATGCGGCATTTACTGTGGTTCCCCCAACAACCAACAGCATTGGAGCAATCACTTACACCAGCTCAAACGCATCCGTCGCCACTGTAAATGCGAACACAATCACCATTGTGGGATTAGGCAGTACAACCATTACCGCGAGTCAAGCAACTACCGTAAATTACACATCTGCAACCATTACTACCGTATTCCAAGTAATTAAAGCCACACCGGGTCTAACCGACTTTTCTATCCCAACAAAAACAATTGGAAATGCAAGCTTCGCAATGACCCCTCCTACATCCAACAGCAATGGCGCATTTACTTATACAAGCTCGAACACGGAGGTTGCAACATTTGTTGGAAATCAGCTTTTAATTCGAGGCGTGGGCACTGCAACCATTAGTGCGGTTCAAGCAACCACCGCAACTTACTTTTCGGAAACAATTACTGCATCATTCCAAGTTGATTTGATTACAACGGTTCTAAGCAATTTTGTTTTCCTCCCCAAAGAATTTGGCGATATTCCATTCAAACTTCAAGCTTCATCCAATAGCGGTGCTGCAATTACTTATACCAGTTCGGATACCGCGGTTATTACAATTGTCGGGGAAATGGCAACCATTGTTGGAGCCGGTACAACCACCATTACGGCAAGTCAAGCAAGCACGGGCAATTATGCATCTGCAACCATTACTGAAACAATCACCGTAAGTCCGATAACAACGGTTCTCAACAATTTCACAGTTCCTGCGAAAAGAGTTGGAGACGCGTCTTTCAACTTGGTAACTCCAAGTACCAACAGCAATGGCGCATTCACTTACACGAGTTCAAATACGGCGGTTGCAACCATTGCAGAAAATGTGCTAATCATTGTCGGAGCCGGCAGTTCAACGATTACTGCGAATCAAGCAAGCACAAACAATTACTCATCTGGAACAGCGACTTCAACTTTCACAGTAGTTCAGGCAACGCCCATTCTGAGCGGTTTTTCGGTCCCCGAAAAGACATTTGGGTCCGCGTCTTTCACCATCACTCCTCCGAGTACCAACAGCAATGGGTTATTCACTTATACCAGCTCAAATTTATCGGTGGCTACGGTTGCAGGAAATGTGGTTACCATTGTTGCATGCGGCAGTTGCACAATTACCGCGATTCAAGCAAGCACCGCAAGTTACACGTCTGGAATCATTACTGCACCATTTGTAGTTTCCAAGAGTTCGCCCAATCTAAGAAATTTTGGTGTCCCCGAGAAAACGTTTGGGTCCGCGGCTTTTGCATTGGTTCCGCCAACAACCAACGGCGCGGGGGCTTTCACTTACACCAGTTCAAATACAGAGGTGGCTACGATTGCAGGGAGCATGATCACCATCGTTGGAATTGGCACTTCAATGATTACTGCGGTGCAGGCAACTACCGTGAATTTTTTAACTGAAACCACTACTGCAACCTTCAATGTGATTCCGGGAATATCGACGCTAAGTAATTTTTCCGTCCCTGCAAAAACAATCGGCGACGCGTCTTTCGGCTTGGTAGCTCCAACAACCAAAAGTGATGGGGCATTCACATACACCAGTTCAAATACGGCGGTTGCAACCATTGATAATAGCACAATCACCATTGTTGGACCCGGCAGTTCCACCATTACCGCGACCCAAGCAAGCACAACCAACTTTGCATCTGCATTGATTTCTGCATTATTCACGGTAAATCGGGTACCAACGGTTCTCTCCGGCTTTTCTGCAATAACAAAAATATTTGGAGATGCGTCATTCGGCCTGGTCCCCCCAACAACCAATAGTGATGGCGAAATCACTTACACCAGTTCGAACACCGCGGTTGCTACGATTGTTGGAAGCACAGTAAGCATTGTGGGTGCCGGCACTTCAACCATTACTGCAAGTCAAGCAAGCACCTCCGTTTATGCATCTGCAACCCTGACTACAACCTTGACAGTAAATAGAGCAAACACGGTTCTCTCCGGCTTTTCCGTCCCCGCCAAAATCATTGGAGAGGCGGATTTTAACTTAGTAAATCCAACTACCAACAGCAATGGTGCATTCACTTACACCAGTTCGAATCCCGCGGTTGCCACGATTGTTGGCAATACGGTCACCCTTGTTGGATTGGGCGTTTCAACCATTACCGCAGTTCAAGCCGCCACCGCCAATTACACATCTAGAACCATTACCGCAATCCTTCCAGTAAGTCTGATATCCACCGCTTTAACCAATTTTGTTGTCCCCGCAAAAACCATTGGAGACGAGGCTTTCAACTTGGACCCTCCAACTTCCAACAGTACGGGCGCTTTCACTTACAGTAGTTCGAACTTATTGGTGGCGAGAGTTGAAGGAGATGTTGTGACCATTGTTGGAACTGGCAGTTGCATAATTAGCGCTACTCAAGCAAGCACGTCAAATAGCACGGCTGGAACAATTACTGCGACTTTCGTGGTGGGCAAAGCGGAAACCATCATCACCAATTTCGTTGTCCCTGAAAAAGCATTTGCTAACGCGCCTTTTGCTCTGGTTCCTCCAAGTACAAATAGCAATGGTCCAATCACTTATACCAGTTCGAACACAGACGTTGCTACAATTTCAAGAAATATGGTAACCATTGTTGGTGTTGGCACTTCAACCATCACCGCGAATCAAGCAAGCACCGTAAATTATCCATCCGGAACAATTAGTACAACCTTTACCGTAACTCAGGGAACGCCCACAATCACCAACTTTTCGGTCCCTGCAAAAACCATTGGAGATGCGTCATTCAGCTTGGTAACTCCAAGTTCCAACAGTTTGGGCGATTTCACTTACACAAGTTCGAACACGGCAGTTGCAACGATTGATGGCAGCATGGTAACCATTGTCGGAGCCGGCACTTCATCCATTACTGCGGACCAGGCAAGCACGACCCTGTTTTTATCTGGATCAACCATTGGATTATTCACAGTAAATCGGATAGTAACGGTTCTTACCGAGTTTTCCGTCCCCGAAAAAACATTTGGCGACGCGTCATTTTCATTGGTTCCTCCAACAAGCAATAGTGACGGGCTAATCACTTATACAAGTTCGAATACAGCGGTTGCCACCATTGAAGGTGATGTACTAACCATTGTTGGAGCTGGAAATGCAACCATTACCGCAGTTCAATCTGGCACACCCACTTACAGATCTGCAAGCATTACTGCATTGCTCAAAGTAAATCAGATAAAAACCATTCTCACCGAATTTTCCGTGCCCGAAAAAATAATTGGAGATGAGAGTTTCACAATCGACCCTCCAATCACAAATGGCGATGGTGATTTCACTTACACCAGTAGGAATCCCGCGGTTGCTACCATTGAAGGAAATGTTGTAACGATTGTTGGGTTAGGTGAAACAATGATTACTGCGGTTCAAGCAAGCACGAACAATTACACAGCGGATACAATCACTACACCATTCCAAGTAAAAGTAATAAGAACCGTTCTTGCCAATTTTTCAGTCCCCGCAAAAACTGTTGGAGACGCGGCTTTCACTGTCATTCCTCCAACATCCAACAGCGACGGTCCGATCATTTATACCAGCTCCAACCGATTAGTGGCCACGATTGAAGGAGATATTGTGACCATTATTGGAACCGGCAATGTTACAATTAGCGCATTACAACAAAGCACGTTCAATAGCACAGCTGCCAAAATTAGTGCTTCTCTCATCGTAAATAAAGCAGCAAATACAATCAGTTGGTTCTCTATCCCCGAACAAGCTTTTGGAGCCGCACCATTCACCATTATTCCTCCAACAACCGCAAGCAATGGCGCTTTCACTTATACAAGTTCGAATCCGAATGTTGCTACGATTGTGAGAAATGTTGTAACCATTGTTGGTATTGGCACTTCAACCATTACCGGAGTTCAAGCAGCCACAGTAAATTACCTTTCTGGAACCATTACTGCAACACTCACAGTAGATGAGGGAACGCCCGGCCTATCCAACTTTTCCATCCCTGCAAAAACCGTTGCTGACGCGTCTTTTGGCTTGGTCCCCCCAACATCCAGAAGTGATGGTGCATTCACTTACACCAGTTCGGATCCGGAAGTGGCGACGATTGATGCTAACACGGTCACCATTGTTGGAGTCGGCACTTCAACCATTACTGCAACTCAATCAAGTACCGCGATTTTCGCATCCGGAACCATTACTGCTATCCTCACAGTCAATCAGATAACAACTGTTCTCACCAATTTCTCTGCAATAACAAAAACATTTGGGGACGAGTCTTTTGCTCTGGTTCCTCCAACTTCAAACAGTGATGGCGTAATCACTTATACCAGTTCGAACACCGAAGTTGCCACAATTGAAGATGATATTGTAACCATTGTTGAAGCTGGAAGTGCAATCATTACTGCAGTTCAAGACAGCACCGACGATTACACATCTGCAACGATAACTGCGTTCATCCAAGTGAATCGGGTAAAAACAGCTTTGACCAATTTTACTGTCCCCTCAAAAATATTTGGAGAAGCCGATTTCACTTTGATTCCTCCAACAACCGAGAGTGATGGTATTATTACATACACAAGTTCAGATCCGGAAGTTGCTACAATTGACGATGATGTTGTAACGATTGTCGGATTGGGCACGTGTAGAATTACGGCGAATCAAGAGAGCACAGTCAATTACACTTCAGATGCAATAAGTGCATTATTCAATGTTGGTCTGATAAAAACCGAATTAACCGACTTTTCGATCCCCGAAAAAGCAATTGGGTCTGAACCTTTTACATTGGACCCGCCAACTTCAAACAGCGATGGCGATTTCACATATACAAGCTCGAACCGATTGGTAGCCAGGATTGATGGTAATATAGTAACCATTGTTGGAGTCGGCACTGCAACCATTACCGCCATTCAAGCAAGTACGCCAAACAGCACGGCTGGAACAATTACTGCATCTCTCGCAGTGGGTAAAGCGTTATCCATAATCACCGATTTTGTTCTGCCTGAAAAAGCATTTGGAAACGCGGCTTTCACCATAATCCCTCCAACATCCAACAGCAATGGCGCATTTACGTATTCAAGCTCGAACACAGCGGTTGCTACAATTGCAAGAAATGTGATAACCATCGTTGGCGTCGGCACTTCAACCATCACTGCAGTTCAAGCAAGTACATCCGCTTACATATCTGGAACAATTACTACAACCTTTACTGTAATTCCGGGAACGGCCATTCTATCTAATTTTTCCGTCCCTACAAAAATAGCAAGAGATGCGTCTTTCAGCATCGTCTCTCCAAGAACCAACAGCGACGGTGAATTCAGTTATACCAGTTCGAACACGGAGGTTGCAACAATTGAAGGGAGCATCATAACGATTCTTGGAGCCGGTACATCAACCATTACCGCGAACCAAGCAAGCAATGAAAGATACACGTCGGGGACAATTAGTACAACCTTCGCTGTAAATCCGATAACAACGGTTCTGTCCAACTTTTCGATTGTATCCAAAGCACTTGGAGACGTGTCTTTCGCATTGGTTCCTCCTACTACAAATAGTGATGGCGCATTCACTTACACAAGTTCCAAATTATCGGTAGCCACCATTGATGGTGACACGGTCACGATTATTGGCGGCGGCACTTCAATCATTACGGCGGTCCAAGCAAGCACATCCAATTACACATCTGCAACCATTACTGGAGTATTCCGAGTAAGTTCATTGACAACCGTTTTATCCAATTTCACTGTGCCAACAAAAGCAGTCGGAGACGCGTCTTTTGCCTTGGTAAATCCAAGTTCCAACGGTGATGGAGCTTTCACATACACCAGCTCGAACACGACCGTTGCTACGATTGCTGCTAACATGGTCACCATTGTTGGCGCGGGTTCTTCGACCATTACTGCCGTTCAGTCCAGCACTGAAAATTACACATCTGCAACCATTACCGCATCGTTGGTAGCAAATAAAGGCACGCCTGTAATCACAAATTTCACGATGCCCATAAAGGAAATTGGAATGTTCGATTTTTTTATCATTGACCCCAGTTCAGCCAGCACAGGTGCTTTCACTTATACAAGCTCAAATATCAAAGTGGCTACTATTTTTAGAAATACGGTTTCAATCAAAGGAATCGGCACTTCCACAATTACGGCAACACAAGCAATGTCGGCGAACTACAATGATGTAACTGTTACAACCCCGTTTGTAGTGAATCAAATGTCACCTACATTAACTACGAATTTCATTGTTCCTGCAACCAAAGCAATTGGTGACGCAAAATTCAAGCTTATTCCTCCAAAATCAAATAGCATCAGTCCTTTTGCTTTCACAAGCTCGAACACGGCGGTTGCTACCATTGCCAAAGATATGGTCACCATTGTTGGTGCGGGCACTGTAACCATTAGTGCTACTCAACCCAGCACAAAAAGTTACGGACCCAGAACCGTTACTGGAACCATGACTGTAAATCCGAAAACAACGATTTTAAGCAATTTTTCTATCGCCAGAAGAATCATTGGAGCCGCTCCTTTCGCCATTGCTGCTCCGACAACCACTGGCAATGGTTTAATCACATACACAAGTTCGGACCCAGCGGTGGCTACGATTGTTGGAAATATGATCACTGTTGTTGGAGTCGGTAGTTCAATCATTACCGCAAATCAAGCAAGCACAGCCAATTTCACGTCTGGAACAATTTCCACCACACTTATGGTGAATCTGCCAACCCCCCTAGTGAGTGCGCTACAAATAACAAACAAATCGATGACGAATCCTTCATTCACAATTGTGGATCCAACCAAACCCAATGACAACACTGGCACATGGACATATACATCCTCGGAGAATGCAACCATTAGCGGAAATGAAGTGACACTGCTACAACCTGGAATCGTTACCATTACTGGCACACTGTCAAGCAATTCTTTGTATAATTCAAGAATTTTGATGACACAGTTTTCCATTTCGGACATAAATGTTGCTCCAAGTGCATTTGTCTTCATTCGGTCTGCGGAAGTGGAGACGGCAATTCCAGCAGCCGTTCCGGCTCTCTTAAACACGGTGATTCCTTTGACGGTTTCTACACCGGCGAACATTTTAAAATTCAATCCCACATTAGGAACCATTGTCGAAAAACAAGCAAACCAAAGCATGATAGTAAATGCGTTGTTCAATATGTTTCCATTGGCACTTACAATTAGTGTTCCCACGCCCCTGTTATACGTGCCTCCCACATTCAACAAAGCCAAATTGAAAAACATCAAACTGGTTCGACCCGCGGGAACAACCGTTGAAAGCCCACTTATTATCAACACAATTGCAACTGACAGTACGCTTGGGTTTTTATGTTCAATCGTTGAATATGGAGCCTGTGTTCGGCTCAATGGAGTTGGTTCATTTAGTACAGGTTTTATCAAGATAGCAAGAGGACTTGAAAATAAATACTTGGTGGTAAGAAGTCTCAAGGGTGTATCTGCATCATCCGTCGGGATAAATGGCGATGTGATTTTTTTCGCGGGTATCACTGCAATCATTGGCTATTAAACTGACGACAGTTTTGATGTAAAATTGATTTAATTGTATTTCTATTATATCAATAAAATAAATTCGTAAAATAAAATGTTTTCTTGTTGTATGGAAGAACCCGATATAAAAATAGAAGACACCGTGGAATTCACGTTTCCGATAAAGAGTGGCAGAGTTATCAAATGTTATGATGCGGACACAATCACAATTGCATCGAAATTACCGTATGATGCGTCGCCACTTTACAGACTGTCGGTCCGTCTCAATGGCATTGATGCGCCCGAAATAAAAGGTAAATCTGCAGAAGAGAAAGAGGTTGCGAAGGAGGCCCGCGATTTTGTGAGCAATTTAGTTTTGAATAAAGTGATTCGCCTGGAAAACGTGGAGAGTGAAAAATATGGTCGCATTTTAGCGGATGTTTATCTTGGCGATGTGCATTTAAACGAACTCCTCCTTAAAGAAAGATATGCAGTAAAATATGACGGTGGAACAAAATTAAAACCAGTATCGTGGTTAAGGTACAAAAATACGGGTGATATGAAATAAAAATCGGGTGTAAATATAAAAGGATGAGAAAATCAAGTCATCGCGTTCGGTTTGATTATTCTTCGAGTAGCACAAAAAGTAAAAAAAACAAGAAGAGTAAAAAAACAAGAAGAGTAAAAAAACAAGAAGAGTAAAAAAAGAATAAATACAAATTCTGGAAATTTATATAATCGTTATTATATAAATGTCTGATATATACGACTGTGT
>Ga0247722_10000961_pt1 | contig 16506 bp, 17 predicted proteins | sample MSEWelMarce3H_FC_FD_189094 | JGI IMG/M metagenome (GOLD analysis project Ga0247722, IMG submission 189094) | Subsurface sediment microbial communities from gas well in West Virginia, United States - MSEEL Well Study Marcellus 3H_FC | ecosystem: Environmental > Terrestrial > Deep subsurface >... | reverse complement strand
CCCTCGCTACGATCGCTTAAGTCCGACAGGCTGCTAGGGTTTCCCCGCCTAGCCAACACCACCTCATATTTAACAGAATCAGGCCTCTTGCCATGACCCAATCCAAGCCGATGATCAAATTTAATCATGTAAATAAATGGTATGGCCGTGACCACCACGTGCTCAAAAATATCAGCCTAGAAGTGAAACAAGGCGAGGTCGTCGTGGTTTGCGGCCCATCTGGCTCAGGTAAATCCACCCTTATTCGCACGATCAATCAACTAGAGCCCATCAACGATGGCGAAATCTGGGTTGGTGATGTACAAGTCACCAGCCCTAAAACCGATATCAATAAGCTACGTGCCGAAGTTGGATTTGTATTTCAGCACTTTAATCTCTACCCACATTTATCTGTGCTAGAAAACATCACGCTTGCCCCAATTCAAGTAAAAGGCATGAGCAAGGCTGACGCCGAGGCACAGGCACTCACCCTACTCGAACGCGTGGGCCTTTCGGATAAAAAAGACGCCTATCCATCTAATTTATCGGGTGGGCAGCAGCAACGGGTGGCGATTGCCCGTGGACTCGCCATGAACCCCAAAGTCATGCTGTTTGACGAGCCTACCTCTGCACTTGATCCAGAAATGATCGGTGAAGTATTGCAAGTGATGAAAACTTTGGCCGAATCTGGCATGACGATGATGGTAGTGACCCACGAAATGGGCTTTGCCCGCGAAGTGGCAGACCGCGTATTATTCCTCGATCAAGGCGTGGTTTTAGAAGATGCTCATCCAGAAACCTTCTTTACAAATCCGCAGCACGACAGGGCTAAGCAATTTCTACGTCAGATTTTAGCGCCTATGCAGCAGTAATATTTGTAAGTCATAATAAAAACGGCCCCATGTGGGCCGTTTTGTTTGAAACACTAGGGAGTATCCCCACAGGTCATATTCTTTCAGCATGCCTATACTGAAAGCAATACAGATCCCCCGCTATTGATGGAGAACACTCATGAAGAAATTGTTGCTTGTTTTGGCTGTAGCTACTCTTTTTACCGCAACAGCGCAAGCTGAAGAATTAACCGGTACTTTAAAAAAGATTAAAGAAACAAAAACGTTGGTGCTAGGCCATCGCGACTCATCCATTCCCTTCTCCTATCTAGACAATAGCCAACGCCCAATTGGGTACTCGGTTGAAGTAGCAAATCACATTGCAGAAGCCATCAAGAAAAAACTCAATATGCCATTTATTGAAGTTCGCTATAACCTAGTGACTTCACAGACCCGTATTCCATTAGTACAAAATGGTACGGTTGATTTGGAATGTGGCTCCACAACTAATAATGTAGAACGCCAAAAGCAAGTTGCATTCTCTAATGGGATTTTTGAAATTGGCACGCGCTTACTAACCAATAAAAAAACTGGCATTAAAGAATTCACTGATTTAGCGGGTAAGAATGTGGTAACCACCGCAGGTACTACTTCAGAACGTCTAATTAAAAAGATGAATGAAGAAAAGAAAATGAATATGAATATCATCAGCGCTAAGGATCACGGTGAATCGTTTCTGATGCTTGAATCAAACCGTGCAGCGGCCTTTATGATGGACGATGCGCTGTTGGCAGGTGAAATTGCTAAAGCAAAATCACCAACAGATTGGGCGATTGTAGGCACCGCACAATCTAATGAAATCTATGGCTGCATGCTACGTAAAGAAGATCCACAGTTTAAAAAACTGGTTGATGAATCCATCGTTGATCTTTATAAGAGCGGCCGAATCAAAGCCGTTTATGCGCGCTGGTTTACCCAACCCATTCCGCCAAAAAACTTAAATCTTAATTTCCCAATGAGCGAAGATCTGAAAAAATTGATCGCTAGCCCAACAGATAAATCCGCAGAACAGATGTAAAAGGCCGGTTTTATTTAGCCAAAAACATCAGGGAGGCTTTAGGGCCTCCCTGATTCCTTCGGAGACAGCGTATGAATTACAACTGGGATTGGGGCGTTTTTTTTAAGCCCACCGGTATCGGTAGTGAAGTTTATTTAGATTGGTTTGTTTCTGGTCTTGGCTGGACACTTGCACTGGCTTTATCCGCGTGGATTATTGCGCTGATTTTAGGCACGGTAATGGGCGTAGCACGCACGCTGCCAAATCGCTGGATTTCTGGTATTGCCAGCGCCTATGTAGAGCTGTTCCGTAATATTCCGCTGCTTGTACAATTGTTTATTTGGTATTTCTTAGTACCAGACTTTCTACCTGAATCACTGCAAATTTGGTTTAAACAAGATATTAAACCATCCACATCCGCCTTTATCAGCGTGGTTGTTTGTTTAGGCTTATTTACCTCGGCACGGGTTTGTGAGCAGGTTCGCACCGGCATTCAAGCACTCCCTAAAGGGCAAGTTAATGCAGGATATGCACTGGGTTTAAATATTGCTCAGACTTATCGCCACGTGTTATTGCCGCAAGCGTTTCGTATTATTATTCCACCACTCACGTCAGAATTCTTAAACGTGTTTAAAAATTCATCCGTTGCCTCCTTAATTGGGCTGATGGAATTACTGGCACAAACCAAACAAACGGCTGAATTTACCGCTAATTTGTTTGAAGCATTTACCCTTGCCACCATTATTTATTTCACACTCAATATGAGCTTAATGGTGTTTATGCGCTGGGTAGAAAAGAAAACCAGCGTGCCTGGCCTGATGTCGCTGGGAGGAAAATAAAATGGATTTATCAAATATCGTTCCAGCCCTGCCAGGCCTTGTTGAAGGCATGATCCTCACGCTAGAGCTGCTTTTTTTTGCCGTTTTAGGAGGCGTAGCCTTAGGCACTTTGTTGGCTCTGGCACGTATGTCGAGTAATCCAGTTTTATCCAAACTGGCTGGTTTTTATGTTAATTATTTCCGCTCCATCCCACTCCTTCTGGTCATCACTTGGTTTTACTTTATGGTGCCCTTTATTATTGGCTGGATTACTGGAAGGCCCACGCCAATTGGTGCGTTTACCTCCTGCTTAATCGCCTTTATGATGTTTGAAGCCGCTTATTACTGCGAAATTGTACGGGCAGGAATTCAATCGATATCAAAAGGCCAAGCCAATGCCGCCTACGCCTTGGGAATGACTTACAGCCAAGCAATGCGCTTAATTATTTTGCCGCAAGCCTTTCGCAAAATGATGCCTTTGCTGTTGATGCAAAGCATTATCTTGTTTCAAGATACATCCTTGGTTTATGCAGTCGGCCTGATGGATTTTCTCAATACCGCCCGCTCTAAAGGCGATATTGTTGGCCAGCCGCATGAATTCTTACTACTTGCTGGTGCGGTTTACTTCCTGATTAGCTTTAGTGCATCCATGATTGTGAAGCGTTTGCAGAAAAAACTTGCAGTATGATTACCGGTAAAACGGTAGCGTTACCCATACACTCGCTGACGCCATGCTTCAGCACCGTTTGCAAAAGAGGTTAGCAGTATGATTTCAATTCAGAACATCAATAAATGGTACGGTAGCTTTCAAGTGCTAACCGACTGCAGCACCGAAGTAAAAAAAGGTGAAGTCATTGTAGTTTGCGGGCCTTCTGGCTCAGGCAAATCTACGCTCATTAAGTGTGTTAACGGCTTAGAGCCATTTCAGTCAGGCAAGATTCTGATTGGCGACACCTCAGTGGGCGATCCTAAAACTGATTTACCAAAATTACGCTCTAAAGTTGGCATGGTTTTTCAAAACTTTGAGCTGTTCCCGCACTTATCCATCACAGATAATCTCTGCCTTGCTCAGCAACGCGTACTCGGCCGCAGCATGGATGAAGCGATGGAAAAAGGCCTAAAACTGCTTGATCGTGTTGGCCTAAAAGCCCAAGCCAATAAATATCCAGGCCAACTTTCTGGCGGCCAGCAGCAGCGCGTAGCCATCGCCCGCGCGCTCGCAATGGACCCGATCGCCATGCTGTTTGATGAGCCAACCTCCGCACTTGACCCAGAAATGGTCAATGAAGTATTGGATGTGATGGTAGAGCTAGCTCAAGAAGGGATGACCATGATGTGCGTAACCCACGAAATGGGCTTTGCCCGTAAAGTGGCAACACGGGTGATCTTTATGGATCAAGGCCATATTGTGGAAGACGCCAGCAAGGACGAATTCTTTAACCAAACCCGCTCCGAGCGTGCGCAACTATTCTTATCCAAGATTTTGCAGCACTAAACGCAGCTTGCTCCAAACAACGCCACGCTCTATGCGTGGCGTTTTTTTGCCGTGCTTGCTCATATTTCAAATACTTACCAATGCCTAAATAAATATGACTTAGAACCGAAAGGCAAGGAATGACAAGGAGGTATACAATCCCGCCTTTACAAGGTGCTCAACACGAGTGAAACGGGAAACAGGTTTAAATCCTGTGCTGCCCCTGCAACGGTAAGCAAGCGTAAATACACCTACAGCCACTGTCTAAATAAGATGGGAAGGCGGTGTATTGATCTATCGGTTTTTCCAAATCGATAGTGACTCTTGCAAGCCCGGAGACCGGCCTTAGACCTTTGCGGACACTCAGCAAAAGCAACCAACGCGCGGCAGGGTGCACGAAGCGGGTGAGATTCATCGCGCTTTGGCCGTGCATCATCTCCTGCTCCCCCTGCTGCTATCATCGCCACACAGCGGGTGTGGCACTCAGGAGAGAGTCATGCTATTTCGTATCGCCCCATTAAGCCTTTTAATCGCCAGCATCTGTGCACAAGCTGAGACGATTCAACTACCCGCCGTTGTTACTACCGCAGCCCGCTTGCCACAAACCGCCAAAGAAGTCATCGGCGATATAACCGTCATTGATCAAAAAGCCATTGAAACAGCAGGTGCAATCAGCCTGCCAGAATTACTCGCTCGCCAGCCGGGTGTGCAAATCTCCAGCAATGGTGGCACTGGAAAAAGTAGCAGCATATTTATCCGAGGCAATAACGCAAACCACACGCTGGTGCTGATTGATGGCGTTCGCTTTGGTTCTGCCACTCTAGGCACCGCAGCGCTGCAACACATACCCCTTGCACAGATCGATCGTATTGAAATTTTGCGTGGCCCAGCGGCCAGCATGTATGGCTCGGATGCGATTGGTGGCGTGATTCAAATCTTTACCAAGCTAGGCCAGAAAGGTTTCCACCCTAGCGTTGAGATTGGCTATGGCAGCAATAATACGGTGGATGCCAATGCCGGTATTTCAGGTGGTAACGAAGATACCCGCTATACATTGAGCGTGGCTCATTTCAAAACGGAGGGGATAAATGCCATTACAAATCGTCAAAACCGGAGCTTTTACGATGATAAAGATGGCTACAAAAACAATAGCGTGGCTTTATCTTTAAACCACAAAGTAAACGAAGAGCATGAATTTGGCGCAAGCCTGCTACAGGCCTGGGGCGAGAATCACTACGACAGCTCGACCGTGCCACTTACGCAAAGCTATGACTACCGAGAAGAAAGCAAAAATGGCAGCGCTAATATTTGGACTAAAAATCAACTGATGCCCAATTGGAGCAGCATGCTCAAATTTGGCTATAGCATCGATGAAAATAAAAACTTCACGCCCAAAGCCTTTAACGACTACACCGATAAAATATCCAAAATCCAGACCACCCAAACCCAATGGTCATGGATGAATGATTTTGATACCCGTGCAGGTACATTCCAGCTGGGCGCAGAAACTTTAGAGCAAAAAGTAAGCGGCGATCAAAAATACGATCAGGATCAACGCAGAATTAATAGCTTGCAAGCAGGCTATTTGGGCCGCTTCAATATTTTCTCTATGCAATTCAATGCACGCAGCGATGACAACTCCTTGTCTGGGCGTAAAAACACCGGCAGCGCCGCATTTTCTTTAGAGCTAAGTGATGCTTGGCAAGTAGGTACCAGCTTTGGTACTGCATTTAAAGCGCCAACCTTTAATGACCTATATTCGCCAAACTCGGGCAACCCAAATCTATTGCCTGAAGAATCAATCAATAAAGAAATATTTGTGCGCTTTAATGGTAAAGAACTCAGCTCATCTTTAACTGTGTACAAAAATCGTGTCTCAAACTTAATTCAATGGGCTCAACCAGCGCCTTCAGCCCATTGGATTCCTAGCAATGTGGCACAGGCGGAAATGCAAGGCGTAACCCTAGCTACAGATTGGAAAGCAAACGGCATTCTGGCAGGATTTAGCTACGATTACCTTAATGGCAGCGATGAATCAAATGGCGCAAATCAAGGCAATGAATTAGCTCGCCGTGCCAAGTATTCTGGTCAAGTCTATGCAGGCATCACTCTGGATGCCTGGACGCTACGCGCCGAAATACAGGCGCAAAGCAAGCGCTTTGATGATACTGCCAATAAGAAAGAATTAGCGGGCTATGCCCTGACTAATCTTTCGGCAAGCTGGAAAATCAATCCAACATGGTCGATGCAAGCCCGCATCAACAATGTATTTGACACCAAATACGAGCTGATAAAAGATTACGGCACACTGGGCCGTAATGCCATGCTGAATCTGCGCTGGCAACATTGAGTACCGAGCTTATTCTAGGTGGGGCGCGTAGCGGCAAAAGCAGCTACGCGCTGGCCAAAGCACTGGCCTATGACGGGCCAGTGTTTTGGCTGGCAACCGCTCAGGCATTTGATGCGGAGATGCGGGATCGCATCCTGCAGCACAAGGCCGAGCGCCCCGCGCATTGGCAAACGCTGGAAGCGCCATTGCAACTCGCCACGGCACTCGCACAAAGCCAAGATCAATTTTGTGTGATTGACTGCCTCACGCTGTGGGTTTCTAACTGGCTTTGTCTGGATGATCTGGCAGGCTGGGCGCAAGAAAAGCAGGCCTTTATAGCTGCCGCTGCCGCACATCGCGGTACGCTTTTATTGGTGAGTAATGAAGTGGGCTTTGGCATTGTTCCTGATAATGCCTTGGCTAGATTATTCCGCGATGAGGCTGGCCGCTTGCATCAGGATATCGCCAAGCAAGCTGCAAACGTTACGCTGGTGGTCGCCGGAATCCCTATGCCGGTGAAGCGCAGCGGATGTTGAATCTGAACCCATCTCACTGGCTATTCGCCTTCGCCCTTGGCCTGCTGCTAGAGCTATGCTTGGGCGAGCCTAAGCGCTTTCATCCGCTGGTGGGCTTTGGCTGGCTAGCGTCTTGGCTGGAGCGGCGTTTTAATCTGTCAGAAAAATTACATGCAACAACTTGTCGAAATATCCCAGAAAACCGTCATCCCCGAATGTTTTTATCGGGGATCAAGCAAAGTCGCTGGATTCCCGCCTTCGCGGGAATGACGAAGCTTTGGGAGGCCTTAAATATCTTGCGCGGAGCGCTGGCGTGGCTCTTGCTTATAAGCGCATCGCTGGCCGCCTTTGCCTTACTAAAAAATTTCACAGGCTGGTGGGCCGATGCTTTGGCACTGTGGTTTGCACTTGGCGCGCGCAGCCTGTTTGAGCATGTTCGGGCCATCGCTAGGCCATTAAGCACGGGCGACTTAATCACAGCTCGGTTGGCCCTTAGCCGTATTGTCAGCCGCAATTGCACAGAATTAGACGACACAGGCATTGCCAAAGCGGGCCTTGAATCCACCTTAGAAAACGGTGCAGATGCGATTTTTGCCAGCCTGTTTTTCTTTGCACTGTTTGGTGGCTATGGCGTGCTGCTGCACCGGCTGGCCAATACACTAGACGCCATGTGGGGCTATAAAACCGTACGCTTATTTCACTTTGGCCGCATTGCAGCACGGGCCGACGATGTACTCAACTTTATCCCAGCCCGCCTCACAGCACTCAGCTACGTCCTACTCGGCCATAGCCGCTGCGGGTTTTCCTGCTGGCAAAACCAAGCGCCACTTTGGGATAGCCCCAATGCCGGCCCCGTAATGGCAAGCGGCGCTGGCGCTTTGCAAGTTTCTTTAGGCGGCGAGGCAACGTATCACGGCGAAATTCATTCCCGCCCACAGCTGGGCTGCGGCCCCGTGCCAACCGCCCATGATTTGCCGCGCGGCATTGTGCTGGTGCAAAAAACGCTGGCCCTGTGGATCGCTCTTTTATTAGGAGGCGCATTGTGGTTGCTATAAATCAGCCCCAACACGGCGGCGATCTGCAACGCGCAGTGGCGGCCTTTAGCGGAGATTTAGCCGACTGGATCGATTGCTCCAGGGGCATTGCCCCCTGGGCCTATCCCTTGCCTGCCGTGCCCGATCACATCTGGCAGCGCCTACCCGACCAGGATCAAGCACTGCTGCTTTCGGCGCAAAAGTATTACGGCTGCGAGCAACTGCTAGCGCTGGCAGGTAGCCAAGTCGGCATCGCCCTGCTACCCAAACTACGCCCTGCATGCCGCGTTGCCATCATCAGCCCAACTTATGCTGAGCATCATTGGCAATGGCAGCAGGCTGGGCATGAGGTCAGCGCAATCAGCAGTGAACAAGTAGATGAATACTTAGAAAGCAGCGCCATTGATGTACTGATCGTGGTCAACCCAAACAACCCCAGCGGCCAGCAAATCAGCGCCGCCGCCTTACTCGATTGGCACGAAAAACTTGCTCAACAGGATGGATGGTTGATTGTTGACGAAGCCTTTGCCGATTGCGCCCCCGCAGCCAGCCTGCTGCCACAGGCGGGCAAAACCGGGCTGATTATTCTGCGCTCCATCGGTAAATTCTTTGGCCTAGCGGGCATTCGTCTAGGCTTTATCGCCTGTGAAAAGCGGCTTTTAGAAGAAATAAATCGAGCCCTTGGCCCTTGGCATATCAGCGGCCCAGCACTATGGGCAGGGCAAATCGCCTTAAGTGATAAGACTTGGCAAGCCGCGCAGCAACAGCGCCTACTCGCTAATCAGGAATGGATGATAGACACGCTCAGCGAGGCAGGTTTAGCCCCCAGCGGCAGCCTGCCCCTGCTGCACTGGTGCCCGACGCCTAACGCCAAAGCACTGCATCACCAACTCGCCAAACAAAAAATATGGTGCCGCCTGTTCGATCAAAACAATCACCAGGGCCTGCGCTTTGGGCCGGTGGCTGAATATCAGCAGAATTTATTTAAAACTCGACTGATGGCGGCGCTAAGGATATGGCACGAAATCACTTCCCGAAATTAAGCCCGTCATTCCCGAATGTTTTTATCGGGAATCCAGCAGCGTAGCTGGATTCCCGCCAAAGTCGCGCGGGAATGACGACGTTTAAAAATCGGGAAAATAATGTGAGCAGCATCCTGTATTCATGTCACTACTAGTGGCACGGGGCTTAAATCTCCCCTTGAAACACGCCGTAGCGAGGAACAAGCGGGGCGGGGGATCGCTTGGGAGCGAGGCAGCGAGCCAATCCCGCCCGCCGCCGACTCGATTGTCCGCAGCCTAGGGGCCTTCATGTTTCGTGGGGTCGCCTTCTTTGGCTTCGTTTCTTGGCGAAGCAAGAAACGAGGGCCCACGCGGGGGCTCCCGCACCAAAACACCGTGCCGCAGGCACATAAATAAACATAACAAGCCCCAAAACAGGAGCCATCACCATGACCATCAACACCGAACGCAATGCCCGCCACGCCGCCCGTATGGCGCGTAAAAAAGCCGTCATCGACGCGCATATTGCCGAAGCCAATATCGACACCGGCATCATGATTTTGCTCACCGGCAATGGCAAAGGCAAATCGTCATCCGCCTTTGGCATGGTCGCGCGCGCCATCGGTCACGGGCTAAAAGTAGGCGTGGTGCAGTTTATTAAAAACCGCACCGATACTGGCGAAGAAGCCCTGCTCGGTAAACATTGCGAATGGCATGTGATGGGCGATGGCTTTACTTGGGAAACGCAGAATTTTGAAGCCGACAAACTTAAATCCGAAGCCGCCTGGGCCGTAGCCGCACGCATGCTGAATGACGCCAGCTACGATGTGGTGATTTTGGATGAACTGACCTACTGCCTCAGCTACAAATATCTAGATAAAGACATCATTCTTAAAGACCTAGAGTCCCGCCCAGAAATGCAACACGTCGTTGTCACAGGCCGCGCCGCAGTACAAGAGCTACACGAGATTGCCGACACCGTTACCGTGCTGGGCGATGAAAAACACGCATATAAAGCCGGCATCAAAGCGCAAAAGGGTTTGGAATGGTAAGCGCAGCGACTCTGCTGATTGCAGCACCTTCTTCGGGCAGCGGCAAAACCACCATCACGGCCGCCTTGGCTTGGCATCATCGCCGTTTGGGCCGCAAGGTGCGGGTATTTAAATGCGGGCCGGATTTCCTCGACCCGCTCATACTCAGCTACGCCAGTGGCGCTCCGGTAGATAATCTGGATTTATGGATGGTGGGCGAGGATTTATGCCGCCAAATGCTAGCCGATGCGGCACAAGACGCCGATGTGATTTTGATCGAAGCCATGATGGGCCTGTTTGATGGCGAGCCTTCTGCTGCCGAGCTAGCCACACGATTAGGTCTGCCAGTGCTGGCGACTATCGATGCCAGCGCCATGGCGCAAACCTTTGGCGCACTGGCTTTTGGGCTGGCTCACTATAAAAACGATCTGCCGTTTTATGGCGTGCTGGCAAATAAAGTAGCAGGTGACCGTCACGCGCAAATGTTGCAAGAATCCGCCAAGCCTGAGCATTGGCAAGGCTGGCTGGGCAAGCATGAAGTACTACCTGAGCGCCATTTGGGCTTGGTGCTGCCGAATGAAATTCCCGATTTGGCGCAAAAACTCGACGCATTAGCCGATGCTTTAGCCAGCCAGCCGATCGCAGCTTTGCCGCCAGTCATCGATTACAGCGCCTCAGCACGCCCAACATTAGCGCCGCTGCTTGCGGGCAAACGCATCGCCATCGCTCGTGATGTGGCATTTTGTTTTATTTACCCTGCCAATTTAACTTGCCTGAGCGAAATGGGCGCAGAGCTAGTGTTTTTCTCCCCACTTGACCATGAAGCCCTGCCAGACGCCGACGCGCTCTACTTGCCCGGTGGCTATCCAGAACTGCACGCAGCAACACTCGCAGCTCATCCAAGCATCGCCGCCGGTTTACGCAACTGGCTGGCCGCAGATAAGCCGGTATTTGCCGAATGCGGCGGCATGCTGGCGCTTTGCGAATTATTAACCCTCAACGATGGCACCTCACATAAAATGTGGGGCGTTTTAGATGCCACAGCGACCATGCAAAAACGCCTTTCAGCCCTCGGCATGCAAGCCTTCGACTTAGGCGCGGGGGAGCTACGCGGCCACACATTCCATTACTCAACATTAGAAAGCACGCTGCAGCCATTACTCCATGCCACGCCTTGCCGCTTGGGCAGCCAAGGTGAAGCAATCTATCGCCAAGGCAGCCTCACCGCCAGCTATGTGCATGCATGGATGATGAGTAACCCCGCTGCTAGCGCGGCTCTTTTCGGAACTACAGCATGAAACACATCCGCTATGCGGCTTTTGCCAGCTTACTACTCGCCCACGCCGCCATCGCCAGCGTCAGTGTAGAAACGATCTATCGCCAAGCCAGCCTCACCGCCAGCTACTTGCATGCATGGGTGATGAGCAAGCCCGCTGCCAGCGCCGCATTATTTGGAACTACCGCATGAAACACATCCGCTATGCGGCTTTTTCCAGCTTACTACTGGTCCATGCCGCCATCGCCAGCGTCAGTGTAAAAGACGACCGTGGCCAGGAAATCACCTTAGCCAAACCCGCGCAACGCATCATCAGCCTTGCCCCGCACGCCACCGAAGACTTGTTCGCCATCGGTGCAGGCAAGCTCGTTGTTGGCGCGGTGAATTACAGCGACTACCCGCCAGAAGCGAATAAAATTGAGCGTATCGGCGGCTATAACGGTTTTGATCTGGAACGCATCCGCGCCTTAAAGCCCGATCTAATCGTGGCATGGCAAAGTGGCACCCCCGCCAAGCAGCTGGCGCAAATCGAAACCCTCGGCCTGCCGGTTTTTTATACTTTTTCTAAAAAACTAGAAGACGTACCCAGGGTGATGGAGCGTTTAGGCGTGTTAACGGCCAAAGAGGGCGAAGCACAAGCGGCAGCCAATAAATACCGCAGCAGCCTTGCCGCACTAGAGAAAAAATACGCGGGCAGAAAGCCTGTGCGTGTTTTTTATCAGGTATGGGACAGGCCCTTGATGACGATTAACCGCGAGCAAATCATCTCTGACGCGATGCGCCTATGCGGTGGCGTCAACGTCTTCGCCGCCCTGCCTGCACTGGTGCCGACCATCGATGACGAGGCGGTGCTCGCAGCAAATCCGGATGTGATCATCACCAGCGGCGAGCCGGGTGTGAAAGATAACTGGCTAAACCGCTGGAAACGCTGGCCCAATCTAAAAGCCAATAAACATCTCTATATTCTGCCCAAAGACCTGCTCAGCCGCATGGGGCCAAGATTGGTAGATGGCACAGAAAAGCTCTGCGAAGCGATTGATAAAGCACGTTAAACCTGTTTTAAACCCACATCTTGAAACACGGAGTTAAGGAGAACACGGAGTTACACGGAGAAAAGCAAAAACTCTAATAATAGGGCGACTATAAAAAATGCCTAATCCACAGTTGAGGAGAAAAGCCAAAAATCTGAAACTCCTGATTTTCTCCGTGAAACTCCGTGCCCTCTGTGTCCTCCGTGTTTCAAGATTTGGGTTTTAGTTATTATTCTCAGCCATTCAAGATTTGGTTTTTCAGGCAAAGTAATTATGAAGCATTCCCACCTTACCCCAGCCAGACTCACCCTTACACTGCTGATGCTCAGCGGCCTGTTATTGACCACCGTTGTCCTTAGCCTCTGCTTTGGTAGCACCAGCTATCGCCCTTGGCAATTACTGGGCAATGGGCCTGATGCCGCACTGGCTCGTGATGTCGTACTCGAGCTACGCCTGCCACGCACTTTGGCAGCGATTGGCGTTGGCGGTTTACTGGCGCTGGCCGGTGCATTGCAGCAGGTTTTACTCAGAAATCCTCTTGCGGATCCTTATATCCTAGGCACATCAGGCGGGGCCAGCGTAGGTGCTTTGTTGGCGATGCTATTCGGCGCAGGCCTTGCTACAGTCAACTTGGCCGCGGGCTGCGGGGCATTACTCAGTATTACACTGGTATTTATTTTGGCACGCAAAGATCGCTCCAGCAGTCAGGCACGCTTACTCTTAACCGGGGTGGCGATTGCCTCTTTCTGTGGTGCATTGTCCAGCTTATTACTTAGCCTTGCCCCCGATGGCCTCTTGCGCGGCATGGTATTTTGGATGCTGGGCGATCTTGCAGGGGCACGATGGCAACTGGCCTTACCGCTGCTCATGGCGCTACTTTTGCTAGTTTGGCCGCTAGCACGTCAGCTAAATGTACTCAGCCAAGGCGCACAAACCGCCCATGCACTCGGGGCCAATACCCGTAAATTGCAGTGGCTACTCTACTTTGTCGCGGCGGCCGCAACAGCCATCGCGGTGACAACGGCAGGCATGATCGGCTTTATCGGCCTGATCGTTCCTCACGCCTTACGGCTAGTTTTAGGCCACGATCAACGACTGCTCTTACCTGCCGTGGCCCTCACAGGCGGTACCGTTTTACTCGCTGCAGATATCACTTCGCGCATTCTTCTTGCTCCACAACAGCTCCCCGTCGGGGTGATTACCGCACTGGCCGGCGTGCCGGTGTTTTTATGGCTATTGCAACATCGGGGCATCGCACGATGAGCCATTTATCTCTTCGCTCCTTAGCCATTCAACAGGGCGAGCGCCTGCTTTGCAAAGATCTAAATCTTGAAATTAACAAAGGTGAAAGCTGGCTTATTTTGGGTGAAAACGGCTGCGGCAAAAGCACTTTACTTGCCACATTAGCGGCATGGCTCAAGCCCGCAGCAGGCAAGATCCAGCTCAATCAACGGCCATTAAAAGAATGGGCGGGCCATGAGCGTGCCAAAGAGATCGCATGGCTTAGCCAGCAGGATGACTGTCCTTTCCCATTATCTGTCATCGAAAAAGTTCTCAGCGGCCGCCACCCTCATCAAGGGTCATGGGATTGGGAAAGCCAAGATGATCTGCACCTTGCCCACGAGCAATTAGCGAGGCTCGATTTAAGCGCTCTAAAACACCGCGACCTTGCCACGCTATCAGGCGGTGAGCGCCGCCGAGCGAGCCTTGCTGCGACGCTCGCTCAACAAGCCCCATTAATTTTACTCGACGAGCCCTTATCCCAGCTCGACCTGCGCCACCAGCAACAGGCCCTTTTAGTGCTGCGCGAAGAAAACCAAGCAGGCAGAACCCTGCTGATGGTCAGCCACGATCCAAACCATGCCCAGCAATGGGCAAGTCATGTGCTACTGATGTTTGGCGATGGGCAATGGCTGGCTGGGCAGACTGCAGAGGTCATGAATAGCAAAAACCTCAGCGCGCTCTACCGCACCGAAATCCGCAGCGCCTGCATCGAAGGGCAAGAGTGGTTTATCCCTCTGCCCCGCTGAGCTATAAACCCAAATCTTGAACCACAGAGGACACTGAGAACACGGAGTTGCACGGAGAAAAGCAATTCATAACGGAGCTAAGGATTTACTAGAAAATAACGCCCCTAGTTTCTCTACCGTCATTCCCGAGTGTTTTTATCGGGAATCCAGCCGCGCTGCTGGACTTCTATATCCAGAGAGATAAGGAAAGCAACTGAAATCCGCCCCCTAAGGTTTTCTCCGTGTTCTGCTTTTAATCTCCGTGCTCTCCGTGTCTAAGATCTTAGGTTTGAGTACTTCTAACTCTCAACCTTGCAAAAGGCAAAACCATGCCCACTCTTATGATTCAAGGCTGCACCTCTGATGCAGGCAAGACCACTATCGTTGTCGCGCTCTGCCGCATTCTCCTGCGCCGAGGCATCAAAGTTGCACCGTTTAAGCCACAAAATATGGCGCTCAATAGTGCAGTCACCAGCGATGCAGGCGAAATTGGCCGCGCCCAAGCCATGCAAGCCGTTGCCGCAGGCATCGCCCCACACACCGATTTCAACCCCGTATTACTCAAGCCTTCCAGCGATTGCCGTGCCCAAGTTATTATTCAAGGTAAAAGCATTGGCAATTTAGATGCAGTGGATTACCACGCCTATAAACAAACAGCAAAAAAAGCCGTGTTTGAATCATGGGGGCGCTTAAAAGAGCAGTATGAATGGGTGATTGTTGAAGGCGCGGGCAGCCCTGCCGAAATCAATTTACGCGCAGGTGATATTGCCAATATGGGCTTTGCCGAAGAGGCAGATTGCCCCGTCTGGCTAGTCGCCGACATCGACCGAGGCGGCGTCTTTGCGCACTTTGTCGGTACGCTCGCCTGCCTATCACCCTCAGAGCAAGCCAGGATTACCGGCTTTATCATCAACCGTTTTCGAGGTGATTTAAGCCTGTTGCAAGGCGGAATTGATTGGCTGGAGCAAGAAACCGGCAAGCATGTTATCGCCGTTGTTCCGTATTTGCATGGCCTAGATATCGCAGCGGAAGATGCAGTGCCCCGCACCGCAGGCAATGGTGGCGACTTTAAAATCATCATCGCCACCCTGCCACATATATCCAACCACACCGATTTCGACCCGCTGCGCCGTATTACTGGCGTCGATTGCAGCTACGCCACGCCCAATCAGCCCTTACCCGCAGCCGATCTACTGATCATCCCCGGCAGCAAAAACACCCGCGGCGATCTAGCATGGCTACGCCAACAGGGTTGGGACAAGCAAATTGAGAAACACCTGCGCTTTGGCGGCAAAGTTATCGGCATCTGTGGTGGCTACCAAATGCTAGGCAAAACCATCGCCGATCCACTCGGGCTAGAAGGCGAAGCGGGGGATTCTAAAGGGCTGGGCTGGCTACCTATTAGCACATCGCTAGAGCAAGACAAACAACTGAGCAATTTATCTGGGCAACTCATTGCGAATGGCGAAGCGGTAACAGGCTACGAAATCCATCATGGCGAAACCCAAATCCTCGATGCAACCGCCACACCGCTCATAAAATACGCTAACGAACATGATGGCGTGATCACCGATCAAGTACTTGGCTGCTATCTGCACGGCTTATTTGATTCCAGTGCAGCATTAAAATCACTACTCGCATGGGCTGGCCACCAAGTCGCAGAAGTCGTTGATCACCAACAGCTGCTGGAGCAAGAAATAGACCGCCTGAGTGACGCACTAGATCAAGCTATAGACTGGGACAAAGCAAAACTAGCTGGCCTCAATTAGTCATGTAGGTCGGGTTAACAGCTTTATCACGTAACCCGACAGCAAACCACAACAGGTAGTCGTTACGCGGCAGCCAACATTTCTTCGTAAGCGCTCAGCCGTACCATCACTATATCGCTTATTTTTCTGCTAGGGACTGCAGGGGGAGTAATTCATCGATGCGGCTGTTTGGCCAAGTGGGTAACTTTTCTAAGTGTCGGTGAACCAAGTGTAATGGTCTAATCCCAGGGTAATCCCCCCATTTTTAAGCTCACTTAAAAGTAGAGGCTAGGCATGTAATGCCAGTTTTTGTTTCGGGGTGATGCCGCCCAATCCCATGTGCGGACGCTCGTTATTGTAAGTCCAAAGCCATT
>Ga0247722_10000959_pt1 | contig 16523 bp, 20 predicted proteins | sample MSEWelMarce3H_FC_FD_189094 | JGI IMG/M metagenome (GOLD analysis project Ga0247722, IMG submission 189094) | Subsurface sediment microbial communities from gas well in West Virginia, United States - MSEEL Well Study Marcellus 3H_FC | ecosystem: Environmental > Terrestrial > Deep subsurface >... | reverse complement strand
GTTTCAAATGAATATGATGAAAAAAATTATTATGATCATCAAGCATCAAATAATAGTCATTTTTAAATGGTTCTCTTGTTTCATGTACAATCCATCCATTTGTCTGGTTATTCCATTCGTCGAGTAATTGTCTTATAAAATTTTTACGAATGTTATGAATATAATTAGTAATTCCTAAAATAAAAATAATTATAAAAAATATTAATATAATTAAAGTAAGTTTCATTTCTATATATAATATTACTTATAATTTAACCGATTATATTATATAACAATAGAATGAACTTACAATTATTCTTATTCATCAATTTTGTTGTTAGTTTTATCAGCGATCTAATCTTGAATTATTTATCAACAAATTATGGAATTGTTCCTTCTTTAAAACCATATTATTATCAACAATCCGTTATCAAATTAGGAATATATGCGGGAATTACAGTAGTTGTTGGTTTGTTAGTTACACTCTTATTATATTACATTCTATTTGGTCTATTATTACCAAACAATTATAAATCACTACTATATTTTTGTATTTTTGCGTTTTTCATTGGATATGGTTTAGACATAATGATTTATAAAATGAAAATATTTGGTAACAAATTAGATCGATATTATAAAGAACTGGGTGCTGGATTTTGGGGTGCGACTGCTTTTGTATTTTCCATTGTAATAAGTTATAATATACAAAAAAATATATAATTGTAAATAATGGATGACATAAGTGAGCTGAAATCTCAAATTAATGAACTTAAAAATACAATTATGGGCGAAATGACAAAGCTGAGGGCAGAAAATGAAAATCTAAAAAATACAATATATATAATGAATGATAAGTTAGATAAATTGTTAGAATTATTTGAAATTCAGAGCACGGATTGTAAGAAAATGAGCGATCACATAGACTTTGTGGAAACAGTGTATGAAAAAGTAAAGCAACCATTTTATTATATTATGGATGCTGTAAGTCCAAGCAGTTATGCGATAACTGAATAATTGTTTTCGAAAAGGGCTTAAATGCTGTCCTACATACATAGTATATACCATCTGTGTAATGGAAGAAATCTGGAGACCAATCGACGATTATCCTAATTATAATGTCAGTAATTTAGGAAATATCAAAAATATTAATACAAACAAAGTTTTAAAAATAAATTGTAAAGATGGTTATTACGGTATAAGTTTAAACCAAAAACAAAATAGAAGGTCATTTAAAGTTCATAGATTGGTTGCTTTAGCATTTATTGAAAATCCTGAAAATAAATCTGATGTAAATCATAAAGATAAAAATAAATTAAATAATCATGTTTCAAATTTAGAATGGATGACGCGAAAAGAAAATAATATTCATCGCTGTAAAGATCTTATCATTACAAATAACAAAAATAAACCAATTTACAGAATAGATAAAAATACAGATGAAATATTGGAAAAATATAATTCAATTGAAGATGCTGCTGTATGGGCATTTAATAATGGACTAACCAAAAATACTCACAATGGAAGAAATGCGATTGGTAATTGTATTACTGGACTTTCTAAAATATCATATGGATTTAAATGGATTCTAGAACCTTACGATGAATGTTTAGAAGGAGAAATTTGGAAACAAGTACCGAATACAATTAAAACATATTGGGTATCTAATTTAGGAAGATTTAAAAATTCTTCTGGAACAATTCTTGTAAATTCAAAATTAACTATATCTGGATATAATGTAGCTGTTATGGATTATGTTACATATAGATTACATCGTATTGTAGCACTAACATTTATTGAAAATCCTGAAAATAAAAAACAAGTGAATCATATTGATGGTAATAAAACTAACAACGCTGTAAGTAATTTAGAATGGGTTACTAATAAAGAAAATCAAATTCACAAATTTAAAATAGGTTTAGGAAATAATTATACCAGGAAAATAGGACAATATGATTTAGAACATAATTTAATTAAGGAATTTAAATCAATAGTTAGTGCTGCAAAAGAATTAAATATAGGTAAAAGTAATATTAAAGGAGTATTAATAAATTATAGAAAAACTGCTGGTGGATTTATTTTTAAATATTTAGATTAATTAAATTTAATTTATTATCTTTTTGTAGTATATACTATGGTGCTAATGAATGCAAGTCGTTCGGCCAGAAATCAGGCTTCAATTGTTAACAGAACCAACACATGCGGGGGAAATAAAAAGGGCGGCCTTTCTCCTTCCGTTGGATGGTTTTTATCCTCTAATCCCCAACTAAGAGGAACTACCAATACTCAATTTGGACTTGTATGTAAAGGAAATTTCTCAAATCCTTCCCAAAGTGCTTGGAGAGCTATTCGTAGATATTAAATCTAATATTTAAAATCAGAGTAAATAAAATATATATTTAGAAAAAAATAAGTTAATAACAATTCTTTATTAACTTATTATGAATATGATTATCAAAATCGATGTTAGAGAAGCTGAATTGTTGAAAAAATGTGAAATTAATTTAGGAATGTTTTCTAATTTTAAAGATCTTAAAATCGTTCCCCTACAATTGCCTTTAGGAGATATTATTATTAATGACGGTGAAAAAGATTTAGTGATTATTGAACGCAAATCACTAAGCGATTTAGCTGCGAGTATTAAAGATGGTCGTTATGAAGAACAATCATATCGTCTCAATGGCCTGGATCATCATAATCACAATATTATATATTTGATTGAAGGTGATTTAAATAAATTTAATAGCTTTAAGGAACGCATTGATAAACAAACTATTTACTCCGCAATGGTTTCTATCAATTACTATAAAGGGTTTTCTGTGTGGCGGTCTTCGTCTATAGATGAAACTGCACTGATTGTTTGTAATTTGGCTTATAAATTAGGCAAAGACAAAAGTAAGCAACCTTTTTATTCTATACCGGCAAATCCATTGGTTACAGATGAATCAGATACAAATACTTTAGAAACAAAGGTAGATCACGCAGTAGCATCTGAAAAAGATTATTGTGCGGTTGTCAAAAAGGTTAAAAAAGATAATATTACAACTGAAAATATCGGTGAAATAATGTTATGTCAAATTCCTGGGATTAGTACTACCTCTGCTCTTGCTATTTTAGCACAGTTTAAAACCTTGCCTAATTTAATAAAGTCAATAGAAACTGATGAAAATTGTTTAAATAATATTTCCACAACGGATGCAAATGGAAAGTCTAGGAAAATAAGCAAAACTGTAATAGCCAGTATTTTTAAATTTTTAAAAAAATAATCCCGATGTCTATGTATATTTTTACAGAAGTGAAAATCAAGTATAAAAAGTATTTATAAAAAAGTATTTATAAAATATATAATGAATACGGAAGAATTTTTAAAATTAATTGGCATCCTTGTTGTTGCGATGTTTGTCATACATTATTTTATTGGCTGTGTTAAGGTACAATCTTCGATTATTGAAGGACTAACAAATCCAGACGCATCGAATCCTACTACAACAACCCCATCTGTTTCTAATGGGGAAGCTGGAAATGCTGCTAATTACGCAGCATCCATCAAGGCGAAATTTATTCAATTACAGGATGAATTATTAGTGTCAAAATATAGAAAGGATTATGAGACAACCATTATAAATATGGATGATTATGTTAGTATGTTGATGTTAAAACAAGTATTAAGTATGAAGACAACAGGAGACGATCAAAAAGCAAATATAGAAATGCTTAATACCTTGAATATTTTGAAGAATTCAAAAGATGCTTTGAATACTACAATGAAGTATTTAGATACACAATAATAATAATAAATACAATAAATTATTTATGCCACTGCGATTTTCACCTCATTGTCCTTGTAATAACCAGATTCAACAAGTGCATCTGTGTATTCAGCCCCCCCCCAATTTGGATCCATTGCGTTGTCACTATATAACATATTTGCTTCTGAATTTTTCACCATATCTAAAGGAGTGATTGCTCCAACATAATACGATGTTTGATCAAATCCAGGATAACTATTATTGTTGTATGGGAAATCATTTCTTGTAGCATCTACTAAAGGCGTAAACTTAAGTGGTAAAGGAACATGGGTTGTAGGGGGTAATCCACCTTGTAATTCGGAAACACTTGGTCTCACCTTATATACTCGATTACCCTGGGCGTCATATGAATTCTGAACATAAAGAACAGGACAACGAATGCCGGCACCTCGTTGCCATTCTAAAAACTCGGTATACTCTTCTAAATTATTAAACATGATCGGATTAACTCCTGGAACTTGAGCAATTTCTGAATTATATAGATAATATTTAGCTCCTTTTTGTATTAAAATATTCGGACATCGAAGCTCACCATTCATTGTTGTTAGGCCTTCGAGCATTTTAGCTTTTTCGGGATATGAATATTTAACATAAAAATACAATCCACCTAAAAATATTATAATAATGGATACGATCTTTAATATTTTTGCTGACATATATACTACAATAGGATAATTATTTTTCTATTAAATATGTTTCACTATAGATTTTTTTCATACTAAAAAATATTATATTTATTTATATACTTAATATATAATGTATATATTAAGCATTCCAGATGATACAAATACCTCCAAGGAGGTAGATGATTTAATAAAAAATAAAAAACATGTGTTCATTCTTATTTATATGGAAGGGTGCGGACCTTGCAATGCGGCAAGACCTGAATGGTCAAAAATGACTTCTGCTTTAAATCACCAATATGCAAAAAATGACGATGTTGTAATTATTGATATGAATAAAGATTTGTTACCATATGTAAAAAATGTTGGAAGTGTAGAAGGATTTCCTACAATGAAATATATAACAAACAATGGAAACACAATAGAATCATATGAAGACAGCTCAATTAAAAACAAAGATCGCTCAAGTGACTCATTTATTAATTGGGTTGAATCTAAAATTCTTAAAAACAAGGTTATTTCAGAAAGTCCAATGTCTTCATCTCAAAACGTATATAAACGAATTCGAAAAAGTCATTCTAAGAGTAACAAAAGCCGGGGGGGAAAGCGATATAGTACAAAGAAATATAAAAACAACCGAAGAAGAAAGAGTATTCGGAAAAGATCAAAACAATAAAAAATTTAAATTTTATAAATTTAATTAAATTTTATGAATAAAATTGAATTAAATATAAGAATTTATTGAAAGGTAAGAAGAAACCAAAATGGAACATACTTTCAAGTTATTCGAATTCAATATTTATAATGATAAAAATACAGAACAGTCCAGCAGTGATGGATCTGATTCTGAAACTTTCAAATACAACAAAGACAAATCCACATTCGTAATACAAATGTTTGGTATTAATGAAGATGGAAAAAAGGCTTCTATCATAGTTCAAGAGTACCAGCCTTTCTTCTATGTAAAGGTCAGTAACAAATGGGGTCAAAATATGAAAAATGAATTCTTAGCTCATTTGAAAACAAAAGTTGGTAAATATTATGAAAATTCTATTACTGAATGTAAGCTAATCGAAAAGAAAAAATTGTATGAGTTTGACGCAGGCAAATTACATCGTTTTATTATGCTAAAATTTGCGAATGTACCTGCTTATAACAAAGTAAAAAATTTATGGTATCGCGATACAACTACTGAAGATGAAGCAGGAGCAATTGTAAAGGAGAGAAAATTGCTAAAAAATGGTTACCAATTCAAAGACTATTTTATTGAATTGTATGAAGCCAATATTCCGCCTTTATTACGTTTCTTTCATTTAAAAGAAATCAGTCCATCAGGATGGATCGCATTGCCTCATAAAAAAACAGTGGAAATCACAGGAGCAAATAAAAAGACTACTTGTGATTTCGAGTTTGTAATTAACTATAAAAATATAATTCCGTTAAATAATAAGGAAACGCCGGTTCCTTATAAAATAATGAGTTTTGATATTGAGGCCAGTAGTAGTCACGGTGATTTTCCTGTGCCGATCAAGTCATACAAGAAATTAGCTACAAATATTGTAGATTATTTCACAAAATGTGTTACAACTGAAATCACGCCAGAAAACTGTAAAACACTACTTAGAGAAATAATCAAGACTGCTTTTTGTAAAACAAAGAATCCAGTTAAAAATATTGACATTGTGTATCCCAAAACAGCGGTAAATAATGTAGAAGACAGAATAGAAAACTGGTTTTTAACAAAGGTGAGAGATCGCAATGACGCATTGAATAATGAACATTTAATTGAGAGTATGTTTGAAAACGCAAACAAAGCTCTCCAAGTTGTAAAGGAAACTTCTGCGGACGATGGTGAAGATGGATCTGGATCGGATAATGATGATGTGATTGAAGAACCAGAACACGTGTTTCGTGTTGGAAGTGGTTTTAAACCAGAAACCTATAAAAACAAACAATCCACGATTGTAGATATATTGTGTGATAAAAAATTCGAGCGTGAAGGGAAAATTAATGAGTTGATATTATCGTTGCGTAATAATTTCCCTTCATTAGAAGGAGACAAGGTTACATTTATTGGTTCTACATTTGTTAGATATGGTGAAAAGGATCCTTACTTAAATCATTGTATTGTTTTGAATACGTGTGATTCTTTAGATGGAATTGTTTCGAATTCAAAGATTGAGACATATGATACAGAAGAAGAAGTGTTAGTTGCATGGACTGATCTTGTACAAAAAGAGAACCCGGATATAATTATCGGTTACAATATATTTAGTTTTGATTATGAGTTTATGTTTCGAAGATCTCAAGAGTTGAATTGCGTCGAAGAATTTTTAAAATTATCTCGAAACAATGATGAACTATGTGCTACCATCGACTACAAAACAAATAAAATAGAAATAGAAAAAAGTAGTATTACGCTTGCCTCTGGGACATATGATTTGTCTATTATAAAAATGAATGGGCGACTTCAAGTAGATATGCTCAATTGGTTTCGACGAACAGAAAACTTGACGTCATATAAATTGGACTATGTAGGGGGGCATTTTATTGGAGATTATGTGAAGTCCCTACAACCTCTTGTAAGTAGTGTTAATTGTGAAAATGTGACGCGAATTAAAACCACAAATATGACTGGATTACAAGTGGATTCATACATACATTTTGAAGAAATTAACCACTCGAGCGATTACTATAAGGACGGCGATAAATTTCGAGTAACCGCTGTCAATAAGGAAGATGGATGGTTTGAGATCGCTGGGCATGAAAATCCTCAAGCAAAGGTAGTTAAATGGGGATTAGCAAAAGATGATGTGACACCCAAAGATATTTTCAGAATGACAAATGAAGGTCCTGAATCAAGAGCAGTAATTGCGAAATACTGTATTCAGGATTGTAATTTAGTTCAACATTTGTTCGCGAAAGTTGATGTGGTGACAGATCTTGTCGAAATGGCGAAATTATGTAGTGTCCCTATGAGTTTCCTTATATTTAGAGGACAGGGTATCAAATTAACGAGCTATGTTGCTAAAAAATGTCGCGAAAAGGGAGTTTTGATGCCTGTTATTGAAAAGGGATCTAAAGATGATGGATACGAAGGCGCGATTGTATTGGAACCCAAGTGTGGATTATATTTAGATAGTCCTGTTCCTGTAGGCGATTTTGCGTCTCTATATCCGTCTTCTATGTTGTCTGAGAATTTGTGTCCCAGTAGTAAAGTATGGACCAAAATATATGACTTAGCAAACAATTTAGTTTTAGAAACAGGCGAAAAAGATGTGAATGGTGACTATATTTACGATAATTTACCAGGATATGAATATGTCGATGTCAAATTTGACACATATCGATACATAAGAAAGAACCCTAAGGCTCGAGCAGAAAAAACACTGTCTGGTCACAAAGTCTGTCGATTCGCACAACCACTTATGATTGATGGGAAGGAAGAAAAAGCAATTATGCCTTCTATTTTACAAGAACTATTGAAGGCAAGAAAGGACACACGAAAATTGATCCCAAATACACCGGATGAATTTATGAAAAACGTTCTTGATAAACGGCAACTTGCTTATAAGGTAACTGCCAATTCTCTTTACGGTCAGCTGGGTGCTAAAACAAGCACATTCTATGAACCAGATATTGCTGCTTCCACTACAGCAACTGGTCGTTTATTATTGACATATGCGAAACGTGTTGTGGAAGAGTGTTATGAAGATACAGACATTGATACCAAGTATGGTATTGTTAATACAAAAGCGGAGTATGTGTACGGAGACACGGATAGTGTATTCTTCAAGTTCAATTTGGTAAATAAAGAAACTGGTGAGGCAATTCTTGGTCACAAAGCACTCGAATTATCAATTGAAATCGCACAATCTGCGTGTCATACAGTGTCTAAATTCTTGAAACAGCCTCACGATTTTGAATACGAAAAAACATTTATGCCATTTTGTTTGCTTTCTAAGAAAAGATATGTCGGAATTTTATATGAAACAGATCCGAACAAGGGAAAAAGAAAAGAAATGGGCATTGTGTTAAAGAGACGAGACAACGCACCGATTGTTAAAGATGTATATGGTGGTGTTATTGATATATTGATGAAAGAATGTAATGTTGAAAAAGCAATACAGTATGTATATGAGTGTCTTCAGTCACTTGTTGATGGAAATGTTCCTATCGAGAAACTTATCATAACAAAATCGTTGCGTTCATTTTATAAAAACCCGCAACAAATCGCACATAAAGTATTAGCAGATCGTATTGCGGCGAGAGAACCAGGAAACAAGCCAACATCCGGGGATAGAATTCCGTTTGCTTATATTATTCAATCCAATAAAAAAGCGCTACAGGGAGATAAAATTGAGACCCCAACATACATAAGGGAAAATGGAATACAATTAGACTATTCATTTTATATTACGAATCAAATAATGAAACCGCTATTACAATTATTCGGATTGGTGTTAGAAGATATTTGGAAAATGCAGAATAAAAGTTCAAAGATCTCCAAATTTAGAAAGGAAATAACTGATTTGCGAAAAGAATATGATGACTATAAAAAGTTTGAAGAGAAGTTATCAAAGATCAGAGACAAAGAAGTAAAAGCATTAATATTTGATAAATATTTGAGAGAAACGAACAATGCCAAAGATGGGAATCAAAGTGTTGCCAAATTCTTTATAAAAAAATAAATATAAAAAATGTTTTCATAAAAACAAACACAAAATACAAAATACAAAAATATTTTTTATTTAATACAATACAATACAAAAATATTATGAAAATAAGTATTATAAATTTAAATATTATGTAAACAATATTTAAATTTTATAATTTATATTATCGAGATAATTAATAATTGCTTGGTATTTCACTTAAATAATCTGGATCTGACAATGTGTTCTTATATGAAAAATAACTTAGCATTTTAGAAATTTGGTTTCGAATCCCCTTCACTTGTTCTATCAAATACCCTTTTTTTACTTGTAGATTAATTTCCTTACTGTTATCCCCCTCTAAACTTTGTACGTATTCTTGATCATCATCTTCATCTTCATCTTCATCATCGTCATCATCGTCTAAATCCGGTACATATTCTTCATCCGAACTTTCATCCTCATTTTGAATTCCGTTTCCGTGTTCTTCCATCTCGTCAGTCAAATAACCTATTCCATATGTCTTAATGTATAAATTATTGTATGTATCCCAACCCTCTTTGTGAATCTTATATATAATTGCGTTCTCTGTTCTGTTATGTAGTTTTGCAATTTCAGGAACAGATAATTTTAACAAATCGAACTCTCTTTCTAAACGCAAACATTCATTTACAGACCATTTATATCCATTTCTCCAAGTATTATTTTCATTCCACACAATTTTTTGGGAAAATTCATCATCAAAAATCATTACGATAAATATAATATACAAAAATCTTTATGTTGTTTTATATTATATTTATAATTAAAGCTCTTACTATACATGGTTTAATTATTGTCCCGCCGTAGAATGGTTTCATATAATAAAATATTGTTAGAAGGATCATATACAAACCGTTCGTTGTTATCAGAATTTAAACTTGATGATATTGGACTGAATAAACCAGCAACAAAACGATCTGTAACAGAAGATAATAAATTATCTACAATTTCGTTTCCAGATATGTCAAATGTAATATGTTCTATATCATTCGTTACAGGATTTCTTATAGTATTAAAATTACTAAAAAAGTTTCGGTCTATTTCGTTTTCAGGTTCTTTCTCTTCATCTTGATCTTGATCTTGATCTTGATCTAAATGCGGCAATGGTAAGGGTAATTGTGGAGTTTCTACATTTAAAGGTGAATTATTAGGCAATGTATTTTCTACAACAGTAGATCTATAATTACGAATATCATATCTACAAACCGGACAACGAACATTACTGCGAAACCATTGAGTAAATTGTTCTGGAAAAAATATGTGACGACAGTAATGAATCTGTCTAACAATATCCGAAGCTACAAAAGGATCAAGTGAAATAGCACATGTTGCTGAGTTGGGGTTTAGTATTTCAGAATATTGAATAAGTCTTGAAGCATTATTAATTTGCTCCTCTGTAGGTCTAATAGCTACAGTAGAATTTAAAAAAGAAGTAAGCAAGTTTGCGATTTCTTCTTCACTATTGTTAGTTGTGTTATTAAGATAGGTAGATGGATTTATTGGATTGTCATAATCGTAGTATATATAAGGACCTCTACCACTACGGTTACGATAACTATTATTAAATGGAAATATTGGTGCATGATAAAATGTGTTATTTCTACGATTTCTCCCCATATTATTTATATTATTATAATAATTGTTAGCATTGTTAGTATTATTCATATTATTTGTATTATTCATATTGTTCATATTGTTCATATTGTTCATATTATTAGAATTATTATTATAGTTGATTCCAATTAAACTATTAATATTTAACCTTATTTCATCTAATGTATCATACAAATGATCTATTTGTGAATTTGCTTGATCGTATTGATCCATATACATAGTTAATAATCGTCTTCTTTCATGACGGCTAAAATTCGAATTTTGAGAAAAATTGGACATTATATATTATAATAAATATGTTTAAATATATTGTTTATAATTAATTATAAACAAATGAGTTTTGATAAATATAATAATAAAGGATTATCTGGATTGGCAAATTTAGGAAATACATGTTTTCTAAATTCTTGTATGCAAGTTATTTCACACACATACGAATTAAATCAATTGTTAGATAAAGAAATCTACAAAAAACGACTAAAGAATATTTATGATTCTGCTCTGTTAATTGAGTGGGATAATTTGCGTAAAATTTTGTGGAAAGAAAATTCTGTGGTGTCACCTGGTAAATTCATAAAAACGGTTCAAAAATTGGCTCATATAAAGGAAAGAGATTTATTTACTGGATATGAACAAAATGATGTCCCTGAATTTCTTATTTTTGTGATAGACTGTTTTCATAATTCTTTGTCAAGAGAAGTAAATATGAGTATTCAAGGAACACCAGAAAATGATCGCGATAAAATTGCGTTGTTATGTTTTGAAAAAATAAAACAAATGTATTCAAATGATTATTCAGAAATATGGAATATATTTTATGGGATCCATATATCTCAATTGTCATCTGTAGAAACTAACAAAATAATTAGTATGACACCAGAGCCATTTTTTATTATAAATTTACCCATCCCTGAAAACAATAAATCTCCTTCGTTGTTAGATTGTTTTAATTTATATACTCAAAGTGAAATATTAGATGGTGACAATAGTGTATTTAATGAAACTATAGGAAAAAAAGAACCAGCTAAAAAAAATCTTGTTTTTTGGAGTTTGCCAACAATAATGGTGATTGATATTAAGAGATTTAATGCTTCTAATAGAAAAAATCAAATATTGGTTGATTTTCCTTTGAGTGAATTGAATTTATCTAAGTATGTTATTGGATATAATAAAGATTCATATGTATATGATCTATATGGTGTATGTAATCATAGCGGTTCGTCAGCAGGAGGACATTATACAGCATTTGTGAAAAATGCAAACAACAAATGGTATCATTATAATGACACCAGTGTTTCTGAAGTTGCAATGGAACAACAAATAATTACCCCAAAGGCATATTGTTTTTTCTATAGAAAACGAACAATAAAATAAATATTTAATTTATATATATATATGACAGATTCAAGTAATACAACTGATTTATCAAATACGATTAATACTGGTTTAGGAACTGTAGCAACTGACTCGTATGAATATATAAATAACATATTATCCAACCCCAGTGTGATGATCATTTTAATTACAGTAATTATAATTTATATTATAATATTTATGTATTTAGGAGAAAGTTCATCGAATACATCATTTAGTTCTGAAAATGTATCTAATTCAAGTACAAATTCAATTAGTATTATCATTATATCTATATTTATCATTTTAGTTGTGATAAATGGATTACAATACTTTTTTGGTGTTGATATAGTTGCATCTATTAAAAATATATTAACCGGAAAACCTGTAATCGATATAACAGTAGATACATCTCGAGTTGAAGCAGCAAAATCATCTATTCCAACAATTTTATTGAAACCACAAGTTTTTAATATTCCCGAAAATAATTACATATATCCGGATGCTAAGGCATTGTGCAGTGCATATGGATCCAGATTAGCAACATACCAAGAAGTAGAAGATGCTTATAAAAATGGTGGTGAGTGGTGTAATTATGGATGGTCAGAAGGCCAGATGGCTTTGTTTCCAACCCAACAAAAAACATATGACAAATTACAGAAAATAGAAGGCCATGAAAATGATTGTGGAAGGCCAGGTGTAAATGGAGGATATATGAGCAATCCAGCAATACGATTTGGCGTTAATTGTTTCGGATATAAACCAAGAATGACGCCAGAAGAAGAAGATTTAATGGCGAGCCAACCAATATATCCTAAAACAGAAAAAGACATAGCTATGGAGAATCGTGTTAAATACTGGAAGGATAAATTAAAGGAAATATTAGTTTCTCCATTTAATCATAATACGTGGAGTAAATTGTAAAATATTTGATATTTATTTAATTATATTATTTTTAGGATGACCTTCCACAACATATTGAAGATCTAACATAACATCAAATAATATATTCATATATACTATTAAAAAAACAATTTTGATCCATTTCCATGTATTCTCATCTATAAAAATAAATAATCTATATAATTGCGTCTTATATATTACTTTTTTGTTGAATAAATTGTTAGGTTGTAGGTGTTCGCGACATATTGGACAAGAGTGTTTATGTTTTATCCATTCTAATAAACAACTGGAATGTACCAAAGAACTACAGCTGCATAATTTATCATAAGGAGAAAATGTAGATAATGTGTTCATTTTGATAAATTTATTATATTTCGTTTGATTTTCCCAACAAATTAAACATTGTTCATCATCATTACTATTATTGTTAGTATTGTCATCATATGAACTGAATGTAGAAAAATACATTTATACTTAGTTATATTATAAATGTATAATTATATTATAATAATAATTCATATAATTTATATAAATTAAATGAATTATAACTAACAAATAGGGTAAAAGATTACATATTTCTTCTTGTTTTTTTTGGTTTTTTATCATTTGTTAGTTCTGGTCTGTGTCTTTTTGTTTTTCTTTTTTGTTTTTTATCATATTCAATTAAATGAAATAATTTGTCATAAACATCATCCGGAAGCATTGTATGTTGATCATCATATTTTCCCCCAGTATATAGATCACTTGAATTTTTTTTTTCGTTAATATAAGAAATACCTGCTGGAACAACATAATTGTCAAACCCACTAAAAACATTTTCGTCCTTTTCATCGTCTTCTTCACCACCTTGTTGTAACTTCTTCATTGTTTTCATAATTGGGATGCCCTTTTTTAACAAAATAGAATTTACCCGATAACCGCTGCTCATTATTTCACCATCAGAATTTTTAGAGAATATTAAATCTTCATTGTTAAATATTGACATATATATTATTTTTATATAAATTAATTATATAATCGCTTTATTTCTGGAACATATTTTATTTCACGTTTGTTTTTAATATATTCCACAATTTTATTTACTTGATCTTCATTTTTAATAATTTCTCGAAGACATGATTCTAAATATTTAAATGTTAGTGGTTGCGTTTCTTTTATCTGATGAAATTTGAGTTTGCCATCACTAATTTGTATGGATGAATTTGACAAATTTGTTGTTTCTACTTGTCTAAAAATAACATTATTCAAATCATTTTTTTTCTCACGAAGTTCCTTCATCTTATCATTTAATTGTTTCATTTGATTATCTATTGAAACCCATTGCTGAATTTGTTGTTCAAAACTCATAATTAATATAGAATTACAAAAAAAATAATTTGCTTAATAAAGTCGAAAATACATATTGTAAAATGGTGAAATTATAATATATATTAAAAGCATTTAAAGAAATAACGTTATATTTAACGTCTCTTTCTGCGAGACTTGTTTTTATGGGATGAACTATGTTTGCGCGAGTGCTTCCCTCTGTATGATTGCTGCATTCCCAATAACACTAAAGGTGCTGCGGCTTGTTCTAAAACAGCTGCTAAATTTCCTCCCTTTCTGGAACGATTGCGTCTTCTTCCTCCGGTCATTTTGGGAGATAAAGCGGGTTGCGCTGTTTGAGCATTTACATTTCTAATAGGGACGATCGCATTGCTTTGGCTGGCTCCTAAATTATCTCCGGGTTGTAGAGATAATGTGTCCATAAATTGTCTCCATCCGTTACCAAGATTATTCAACTGGAACCCCCATGCACTATCAGGGTAAGCACCCTGATTTCCTCCTTTTTGTTTTCTTCTTTTTCCTCCTCTTGTTGTCTTCATTTGTTTGACTACTCCTTTAACATCATCTGTATCGGTGTTACGCATTATATATAATAACAAGAAAAAAATTAAATCTCACAAATAGTATTTATAATTGATTTGTTGCGCAACAATATTATTAAAATTATTAGTATTGCTAAAATAAGAATAAAGATTAAAAAAACCAAAAATATAATAACATAAATATACGGATATATCTCATATAATATTAAATCTGTTACAGGCGAAAACAAACGTTTGATCTCATTTCTGACATCATCCGTTTGTAATATATCTAAACATTGTTTGATTAAAGAATTTTTCATAAATATATCTTATAATAACAAAATTTAATACGAGTTTTTGCGTGTCTTTTATTATAATATACACAATTGCGTCTTTATCATATTTTATTTTTCTCTTATTTCAATAAATAATGAATGATATTATTGAACCGACTATAGACTATGATTTTTCTACTCTTTATTTAGGACCGCCCAGCACTATAGCAGGAGGAGCATATTTTACACGTATTATGTATAAAAATAACAAACAGCTATTTATACAAACTCCTAAGGGTTTAACTAAACAAGGGTTTGTGAAAAGTGGTAAAAAAATATATGTCGATTTGATGTTTGATAATAATGATACTGTTTTTATTAATTGGATTGAAAATTTAGAAACAAAATGTCAAGAACTTATATTTAGTAAAGGAGAAAATTGGTTTCAAACTAAATTAGAAAAGGATGACATTGAAACTGCATTTACATCTCCCTTTAAAATTTATAAATCTGGCAAATTTTATTTATTAAGAGTAAATGTGAAACCAAATGTTAAGGTGTATAATGATAACGATGGTTTAATTAATTTAGACGATATTACAAGTGACAAAACACTTATATCTATTATAGAAATTCAAGGAATTAAATTTACATCCAGAAATTTCCAGATTGAGATTGAACTTAAGCAATCTATGATTGTCAGTCCTGATCCATTTTTAGATGTATGTTTTATAAAAAAACCAATTAAAACAAACAATAAAAATGACACAAATAGTGATGAAGAGGATAATGAAACTTACACACTACAAAAAGAATTGCGAAAAACAGGAGAACAAAAAATAATAAATAACGATGTTCAAGATATAACATTGGACAATTCATTTAGTAAAACTGATGACTTATCTAATTTGAATAAAATAATTTCACAAAAGACAGATATTTCTATTTCTAATTTAGACACAAATTCATATTTGACTGATAATGAAAAAAAAAATAACAGCAATAATGACTACACACATAACGATATTAAGGATGATGAAGACAATATTGTTCTAGAAATAGAAGATTTAGATATGTCGGAAACATCAGAAGATCCAAATATTTTGAAAGAAGTTGATCTCTCATCAAGTTTAGAGAATAATTTAGAAAGTATTACATTGAAAAATCCGAATCAAGTTTATTATGAAATATATAAAAAGGCAAGAGAGAAGGCAAAGGAAGCAAAAAAGGCAGCCATATTAGCATTTTTGGAAGCAAAAAATATTAAAAAAACGTATATGTTGGATAATATTGATGAGAGCGACGAAAGCGACGGAGACTTTAGTATAAATGATGATTCTTTATAGATTTATGACTCTTAGATTTTATTTTGATTATATTTAGAAAATTTCATAAATTTAACAATCTTTAGAACAATTTATAC
>Ga0247722_10000958_pt1 | contig 16531 bp, 33 predicted proteins | sample MSEWelMarce3H_FC_FD_189094 | JGI IMG/M metagenome (GOLD analysis project Ga0247722, IMG submission 189094) | Subsurface sediment microbial communities from gas well in West Virginia, United States - MSEEL Well Study Marcellus 3H_FC | ecosystem: Environmental > Terrestrial > Deep subsurface >... | reverse complement strand
AAATAAATAACCCCGACACCCTGAACACCCTGAACAAAACTAAACTAAAGTATTCATTTTGAAAAATGTTGCTTTTTTACGACTGTGGATAACTTTTACTGGAGAAACCAATGGACAAACCAACACACTTTACAGACAACCACGCGGTGAGCATGACCCTGCGTGACTACTTTGCGGCCAAGACCATGGCGTCTTTGACCGAGTATTTTTTGGCAGAAGAATTTCACCTAACTGACGACGACTGGATGTTAGGTGTTGCAGACGACGCGTACAGAATGGCAGACGCCATGATGAAAGCGAGGGGGCAATGATTCAAACAATCTACCCACCCCACTGGGAGGTGCAACCCTACCTAGACGGGTGGATGTGTGTTCTCTATGAGAACAACGAAATGTCGACCTGTTACCCGTTCCAAACCAGTGAATGGGCCATGCTGTGCAAACAGTCCATGGACCGACACGACAAGTTCCTGCACGACCGCAAGTGGGGCGGCAGTACGGCCACATTTGTGTGGAACCACCAAGGCCAGTTAACGTCGTCAATGCACCTTACAATGTCACACTGGCAGTTAGAGAACAAACCCATCGTGGTGTGGGACCATAACAGTCAGGTGGTCAAGTTCGACATACCGGCCCTCGTGTGGATCTGGTTGAAGACCTCGTGGGTACCCAAAGCATACAAGCGCCTCATGTGGGGCGAGAAGGGCAAGCAATGAAAAGATGGACCGACTTAGACAAGGCGATCATAGGGACAACCCTGACGTACCAAGCAGGTGAACGTGTGCCTGTGGTTGTGTACAGCGGCAATCAGGTCGTAAGCATACTTATGGAGAGGGACGGCATGGAGTGGGACGAGGCCATGGACTTCATTGACTTCAACATAGAAGGCGCGTACACTGGCAAAGACACCCCACTGTTAGTGTGGCCAATACCGGAGGATGACGAATGAACCAAGAAGACGAAGAATTTAACAGGATCGAGCGCGAGTCCAAACTGCGCATGGACCTGATCCGCGACGTTGAAAACCGCAACAAGGCAATGGACCGAGAATACCTGCGCCCACAAATTGGAATGGCGTGGATACCAATTGAGTTAGCGCCTCAAGACGGGACCAACGTGCTTGTTATGTACATGCACATTGACACGCAGATAGTTCACAATGGTTTTTGGATTGGCGCTGAAGACACAGACGATGAGTCAGAAATTGGATGGTGGTCTTATGACTACAGCGAGGTAACCCGCATCAAACTGGACGACTGGATGACCCCGACACACTGGCTACCTTTACCCAAACTCAAGGAGAATAACAATGCCAATGGAAATACATGAAGACAAGATCATCATGCGTGCAGGCAATTACGACCTGCCCAAACCTTGGATGGTGTTCAACGTGGGGTGCATCGAGTGTGGTGTGAGTTCCAACGTGGTGGGGTTCTACGCAACCAAAGAGCAGGCCGACCAAGTTGCCAAAACCTGTGAAGACCGCCTACACTGGCGACAGGGCGGGCAAAACGCCTTTGAGGTGTTCGACCTGCGGGCCCCACAGGCACAAGAGTACACAGACGTCATTGCCAACGTGAAGGACAAATCATGACCACAAAGCTTGAAAAAGAATCAGCGCTTGCAGTTCAAAATTGGTGCAAGAAAGAAAAGATAAAACTTATAAGCAAACCTCGCCACATACATTCAAGGGGGTATGTTGTTGGGCACGCGGCATCATCGTGTTTGGTTGTTGCAGGATGTTGGGCTGAAAGCGAGCCGCAAACAAAAGAGTGGGATAAAAAATATCCTTTGGCAATTATCCGAAAGTTTGACCACTCTCTCAAAGCAGGCGACTGGTGCATCACAGCCTATATAAACACAATCGGTTGTGGTGAGCCAATAGCAATTCCCATCAAGGAGCGCAACACATGAGCGAAGACGAAATGAAGTTTTTATCCGAGGTGGCGCATCGTGCTAAAAACCCCGACATGTTGCGCTCGATCATTTTCTCGGCCATTGGTGGTGTTCAAAGAAACGCAGAAGAGGTGCGCAAGCACGCGGTGGACATGGAGGTGGTCGCAAGCATGGCGCTGAACACGCGCCTGTTCAAAGGCAACGAAAAGTTTTTGGCAGACAAGCTAGAAGGTTGGAAGCACATGAACGGCCTGAATTGGGACGATCAAATTACCAGACTGAGGGAGAAAAACATATGAAGTTATCTGAAAATTTTATTGCGGTTGGAGCCGCTGACGATGAAGGAAGCACCCCTTGTGTTGTCATCGTATCAAGCTATGGCGTGACCATGCGCATGGGCGAGCACACAGCAAGAAAGTTGGCTGATGATATTTTGCGAAACGCCAATTTTTTATGGCCTGTTGAGGATAAAAACACATGAAGCTATACGAAGTGCCAAGACACAGCACGGTCATTTTAGACACAGGCGAAGAGATTTACTTCTACCGAGTTGACGGGGCGTATTCATACTGCAAAAACAAGGACGGGGACGTGGTGCACTTGGCCGCGTGGACCGAGGTGACAGTCAAGGAGCCAACAAACCATGCAACCTGAAATATTTATGCTGTGGATTTTTGTGGGGGCCATTGCCTGCGCGTTGATCCTTGGGGGCATCATCGACGCCTACGAGCACTGGAACAAGTGCAGACACAAATGGACCGCGTGGTCCACACCCGAGAAGCCCGAGCCAAACTACTACAAACCAACGTACCCGTACCAAACAAGGCGGTGCATTCACTGCAACCAATTCGAAAAGAGGGACATCACATGACCAAAGAAGAGATCACGCAAATGTTGCAAATTGTCAGCGTGGACACGCGCACCATTGAGATGGTCCAGTTCGCGTACGACCAAGGGGCCAAGCACCCCGATCCCCAACAGCCTAAGTGCAACCCACACTCAAGGGCACCACACGGGTTTGCGAGAGAGGCAAGCCACCAAGCGGGCCGGTATGTGTGCGACTGTGAATCATGGGACGCCTACGAGGCCGGCAGGGAGGATGGCGTGCAGGCCATGTTGCACCTAGGCTACGGGGACAACCCCAACCCACTCACAGCCACAGAGATCGTGGACTGCGCAACCGCAACCTACCAGTGCGACCCCAACGACGTGACAGAGAACGACATTAAGTTTGCGCGCCACATTGAGCGCATGACACTGGAACGATAATGCGACGCCAACTACTAACAGCCGAACAAGAGATCGACCTGCACCACCGAATCGCGCAGGGTGACGAGGAGGCCCACGACCAGTTGGTCGAGGCCAACATGGGCCTCGTGGTGTACATCGTGCAGAAACTCCCCCAGTGGGACATGGCAGGCAGTATGACCCGCGACGACCTACTGCAGGAGGGCTACATGGCCCTCATGAAGGCCGCGCACAGGTGGAAGCCGCAGGGAAGGTTTGCAAGCTACGCGCGCACACTGATCAAGAGCCAAGTACTCAGGGCCATCGAGAACAAGGCCCTGCTTATCCACGTGCCCGTGGCGGTGCAGGAGGACCTGCGCAAGATCAAGCGGGTGGAGACCGAGTTGGCCCAAGTGCTCAACAGGGAGCCAACCACCAAAGAGGTGGCCAAGCTGACAGGCTTGTCAGAGAACCGCGTGCGTGATAGACTGGTTGTCAGCCAAAGACAACCCGTGTCACTAGACGCGTACAAACGCGACCAAATAGAAGAGAGTGAAGAATGATCGACAGAATGATTAACCTCGTAGAGGCGTACAAGCGCTCCTACGAGCTAGAAAAAGCAAGGGCCGACCGCTTGGTGGACGACGCCATGTTGGGCAGGCACCTACGGCCCCTGTTCACCCGAGAGGGTGACCGGTGGACCATCAACCAGACCCTCACAGGGGCGTCGCTAGACGAGGCCATTTGGAACCCCGACGCGTATGATCAACTAGACAGCCTATCAGCACAGATGGAGTACAGGTATGAAGACGACGACAGCATTGAAACTAGCTAGGGCCCTCCTGTTAATTGGGTGCGCCTCATTTGAAGTGAGTGCTCACTCTCAACAGTTAACGATCCACTCCCTGCGCGAGTCACTGCGTGACAACTACACCCCCGACGCGGTGAGGGCGACTGGGTACATCATGGGCGCGTACGACGCCATGGAGGGCGTGGTGCACTGCCCCAGTGGCGTGGCGCCCACGGTGGCGCAGTTGGTGGCGCAGGTCCGCGAGGGACTGGCGCGATACAAGGGACCCGCGGACAAGGCGGCAGACAGGCTACTGGCGGCAGTGTTCGCAGAACGCGCACCGTGCGCACGCAGGGGGGTGGTATGAACAGAGATGACGTGATTCGCATGGCACGAAAGGCGGGGTTGCACATTGCAACTGATGTAAACTGGATGCCTATCATTGGCCTTGAATACGCAGAACGCTTTGCCGCCCTTGTCGCGTCTGACGCACAAGAGAAAGAACGTGAGGCTATCGCTAAATGGCTTGATGACGAAAAAGATGCGACATATTGGGCGGAGTTAGTTCGAGCAAGGGGACAAGCATGAACAGAGAAGACGTGATTCGCATGGCACGAGAGGCACAAATGCCGTTTTACTGGCGAACAGGTGAAATTACATACCTTGACAAACTTGAACGCTTTGCCGCCCTTGTCGCTTCTGCCGAGCGTAAGGCGTGTGCAGATGTAATTCAAGAAAACTGGCGTTACACAGCAAATGCGGAAGAAATGGTTTATTACATTTTAGAAAGGGGGCAAGCATGACCAAAGGCACAATCAGGGACGTGTGGGAGATAAACCAAAAGCGCCTAGAGCGTAAGCGCGAGCGGGAGCGTGAGTACGCGAAGGCCAACAGGGACAAGATGAACGCGTACAGGCGCGCCCTGAAGGCCAAGAAGGCGGCCGAGAAGGAGGCCGCCAAGGTCAAGCCGGCCTACCACGCAGACTGGCACGGCACTGTCTACCAGTGCCCCGAGTTAACTTACAGGAGATAAACATGGACTGCTGTGACTACGAGTGCAACGAGGGGCACAACTGCCCAATCAGGGGGTGGAGCAAGACCCAAACAAACGAGACCGACAAAGACAAAAAGAAGGTGTGCCCACCCTGCCATGGTGACTGCAGGCAGGGCCGCGACTGCCCTGCAAATAAGGGGTTGGCATGAAACGTGCTAGAATGCTACAATTAGCAGAACAGGCCGGTTTTATCATTTGGTTGGACTGCGACTGGAAACCAAAGGACGCGACCATAGACTGGTCGTGTGACTACGACAAAGCGTTGAGGAAATTTACCAAACTGGTGGAGGCAGAGTATGAGCGGGTGGCTAATTGCCCTGACAGGGCTAATCTATGCGGGTGTTGCTGTAGAGCAGGGGCTAAAAGGTAACACACCTATGTGTTTAACGTACCTAGGCTACGCGTTTGCGAACGTCGGCCTGTACAAACTAGCGAGTTGATTATGATCTCAGAAGTTGACCTTAAAGATTTTGACTACATCAACGTGGAGACAGTCAAAGAGAACGAGGACGGGTCCTGCGACTGCACCATTAACATGGGGCCACTGGCCACCAAGTACCTGCTAAATTTTGCATTCATTGGCGTGCTCAAAACCGCCATCGCAGAGGGCAAACTGTACACACCGAAGGACTAAGATGACAGACAACGAGCGCGCACAATACGAAGCCAACCTTAAACTGCTAAAGCCCGAACAGGCCGCGCAGTGGACCGAAGAAGTACGGGAGGCGTGGTTACGTGTGCGCCGAGCGCGTAAGGTCTGGCGTGCCACACGCACACCGGCAACGCGCTGTCTGGGGTCGGTCAAAGAGGACGGGCGCCTGACGCCCCTGTTTATTCCAAACTCGGAATACATCAAGTACGAAGAGGCGTGGATTGACTACACGCAAAACCACCAACCCAAATACATTTTCGAAGACCGCGCGCGTGCGGGAGAAGATGACGACGGCTACGACTGGAGCAAAGCATGAAGGCAATACTTGAGTTCGAGTACCCCGACGACGAGGACAAACTGCGGTACGCCCTGCACGGGCAGGACGCAATCTTTGCGTTACTTGACATTTCAGAACAACTGCGCCTGCACTACAAATACGAGGCAGACGGCAAAGAAATACTGGCCAACATAAACGAGTTGGTGATCCATGCTTTAAGAATATGTCAGGAACCCGCATGAAAAAAATCATTTACGCAATCTATTTGTTTGGCGCCATACTGGCGTCGGTGGTTGGTTATTTTTTGGACCCGATCACGGCACTGGCCATCGTGCTAGTCATGCCCATGGTCGTCATTACCATAATGGAAATGCAGGGCCTCGTGCAGTTCGGGTACCACAGCATGGAGGAAGACAACAGCATCATGCGACAGGCCACGCGAGAAGACATGACGGCAGTGGAGGCCGCAGAGAAGTACGGGCAGGCCATCGTCAACGAAATGGACGACCAAATCAAAGAGGCTGAGATGCAGTTGATGGAAATGAAACAGGCACGCGAGATCGCGTCAAACCACATTCGGGGTATCAAATGAGAGTGCGCGTACACGTTGAATACAAGGGAAACCCACGCAACCAACTGGTGTTGCAGTACTCCTCTTTACGAGAAGCCGCGCGTGTGCTAAACTGCGATCGCAAACACTTGGCTGAAATGGCCAAGGGTACAAGACAACAAATAAATTCACCACTTGGAAACATCATAAAGGTAGAGGCACATGAACAAGCCGTCAGTACTGTCAGTTCAATTCGAGAACATCCCGATCAGCCTCAAGAAAATATCCCGTTGGGTTCTTTGGAGATTGGTCGAGGTTGGAGAAGGGTCGAACAAGCGGTGGTCAAAGTTACCACTGCAATCAAATGGGTCGTCAGCAAGTTCCACAAACCCAACAACATGGTGTGACTTTCTCCATGCACAAGAGGCTTATCAAACTGGTCGCTTCGACGGTGTTGGCTTTGTCTTTGACGGCAGTGACGGCATCATGGGCATTGACTTGGACGACTGCATGGATGCCGTTCAGGGTCCAACAACTCTTACGCCTGAAGCGCAGGCCATTAAAGACGCGGTCCTAGGCTACGCAGAGGTCAGCCCCTCAGGCACCGGCATCAAAATCTTCACACGGGCGCAGTTGAATGCCGCGCACGTCGACCACGAGAAGGGTTTAGAGATATACCCAAAGGGCCGTTACTTCACAGTGACCGGCCACAGCCTTGGGGGAAACATTCCCGATCGGGAACAAAACCTTGAAAACATCGTCCCTGCACGCAAAAATTACCGATCGGGAGATTCTTTCGCGGACTACAGCCCGCCTCTGGACGGGTGGGACTTGGCCCGCGTTGAGACCGACCTGCTGACACAGTTGGACCCAGACTGTGGGTACACAGACTGGTTGGCCGTGGGCATGGCCCTGCACCACCAGTTCGGTGGCGACTACGAGGCACTGGAGTTGTGGGACCGGTGGTCTGATAACGACGGGGCCTGTGGGTCGTACGCGGCAGGACACTGCGCGGCCAAGTGGGACAGCTTTGGCGGCACGGGTGGCACCACCCTGCGCTCACTGGTGTTCAAGGTCAACAAGGCCAAGGAGGCCGTGGTGGTGGCCAACGGGGAGAAGGTGCTCACAGGCGGGCCTCTGAACCACGCTAAAGAGTTCTTGGCAAGCCAGTTCACGTGCGAGGAGGGCACGTCCCTGACAACCTACGCGGGTGACATGTTCCAGTACAAGGGCACGCACTACCAAGACATTGAAGAGGCCACAGTGCGCTCCATGCTGTACACGTTCTTGGACCGGTGCAAGAAGTACGACAAGAAGCAGAACCTGATGCCGTTCAACCCCACACCGGCCCACGTGTCGTCGATCCTCGACGCGGTGCACGCGGTCACCCACCTGCCCAACACGGCCAACACCAAGCCCCCAGTGTGGCTTGAGGGCTACGGCAAGGACAGGCCAGACCCGAGCAAGTTGGTGTCGCTTGAGAACGGCATTTTCCACACTGAGCAAAACGTGTTGATCCCCCACAGCTTGGGTTTCTTCACGCAGAACAGCTTGCCGTTTGCTTACGACCCCGCGGCCCAGTGCCCAACGTGGGAGAAATTCCTGCAAGACGTGTGGAGCGACGACCCAGAGAGCATCACCTGCCTGCAGGAGATGTTCGGCTACATTCTGAGCGGTGATTCATCACAGCAGAAGTTCTTCAACATCATTGGCCCACGCCGGTCCGGCAAGGGAACGATCAACAAGGTGCTCGTGAGCCTCTTGGGGCAACACAACACAGTGGCACCACAACTGGATGAGTTATGCGACACCTTTGGACTACAGCCGTGGTTAGGCAAACTGCTAGCGAGCTTCACAGACGCACGGGCACCGGAACGCAATCGTGGGGCAGTTGTGTCTCAGCTTTTGCGTATTGTTGGTGGCGACACAGTGACAGTGAACCGCAAGAACAAGGAAGCTTGGAGCGGCTACCTGCCAACGCGAATCGTGATCTACTCGAATGAGGCCCTGCAGTTAACAGAAAACTCAAACGCCCTGACAGGTCGTATGATTGTGCTGAAGATGAGCAACAGTTTCTACGGCAAAGAGGACACAATGTTGGCCGACAAGTTGGCCAAAGAGTTGCCCGCCATTTTCAACTGGGCCATCGCAGGACAGCAACGACGCATGGCGCGTGAGGGCCAACGATTCGAGCAACCAACGACAGGACGCGAGTTACTGGAGTTGATGGAGGAGTTGGGTAACCCAATTGGTTCGTTCGTTACAGACGCACTGGACTACGACCTAAACGCCACAGCGCTGAAGGACGACGTGTTTGTGTGTTGGCGCAAGTGGGCGACTGCCAAGAACATACCGCCCGGAAGTGACATGGCGTTCAAGCGCAGGTTTCTTGCGGCAACGCAGGACCACCGCGTGACGGCCACAAGGGTCCGCATCGACGGCGAGTTGACCAACGTATACCTAGGTTTGAAGTTAAAACCCAAGGCGCAGAAGTACGTAGACAGCATTAGCAACTTTGAACGCGAGGAGATATTTTGAACAACAACTACTACCACGTTGACGTCGGGTTCTTTCCGGTGCCTGTAAAGATGTGTTTTACATCCAAGGCATTTTACAAAGTACTCAAAGACCACGGCATCACAGCACAGCCAGAGATGGCGCCACTGGAGTTGGGCATCGCAGAAACGCACAGCTTTTCTTCAACCAAGGAGGCCATCATTGTTGTGGTGTTCAACCTTGTTGAGTGTGTCGACAACGCGGCCCTACTGGCCAGTGTTGTGGCGCACGAATCAACCCATGTGATCTCGCGCATACTAGACCACATTGGTGAGGACGTAGAGGACTTTGGAGAAGAGTCACGGGCGTACCTGACCGAGTGGTTGGTGCGTCAAATGTTCACAGCGTGTTTAGCGGAGGTTGGTCGAATTGCAAAACGAAAAGAAAATCGAACAAAGGTTGGTCAAAAAGGTCAAGGAGAAGGGGGGCCTGTGCCTGAAGTGGGTGAGCCCGTCGACGACGGGGGTGCCGGACAGGCTAGTGATTTACAAGGGCCAGATAATCCCAGTGGAGTTGAAGGACCCAAAGGGGCACTTAAGCGCAAGGCAGGAGTTCATGATAGCAGTGTTGCTCAGTCAGGGGGTGCTAACGCACGTCTTAATGAGCGAAGAGCAGGTAGACGAATTCGTTGATGACCTATGACCGACGACGAAGTGCACGAGGCTAAGAAGCGCAACCACATTGCGAAGGCGCTGTATAACATCAAGCGACGCGCAAAGGAGGCGGGGATTCCATTTGAGTTGGACCACAACTACCTGTGTGCGATCGCGCCTGAGTACTGCCCAATCTTCAGGACCAAAATTCTTTGGGGGTTTGGGCACTCAGGTACTGTTGGGTCAAGCGGGCCGGACTCACCCAGTCTGGACCGCATCATTCCAGAAAAAGGCTACGTGAAAGGCAACGTCGCATGGTTAAGCAACAAGGCAAACATGATCAAGTCCAACGCAACACAAGAGGACCTTTACAAGGTTGCGGACTGGACACACGAAAAGATAAAGGAGGTGAATAATGGAGGTGCACGACCGCCCCCCATTGGCGACCCTGCAAATACCTACATCACTCGTCCGGTACGCCATCGGATTGTTAACGACGTTTCAGCAAGGGAAAGAGCAGGCTACTGATGTTGACATTAAACAATTTACACCCCTACCAACAGCGGCTAGTTGGGGAGAGCAAAACACAACCCCACATGGGCCTGTTGATGGACATGGGGTTGGGCAAGACAATCACGGCACTGACAATAATCAGCCAACTTGAGGGCAAGACGCTGATCATTGGACCAAAGGCCGTAGTTAAAAACGTTTGGAAACAAGAGGCACAAAATTGGACACACACAGAAAAGATGAAGTTTGCCCTCATTGTGGGAAGCCCACAGGAGAGGATGAAGGCGTTGCAGAGCGATTCGACCGTGTATTTGATCAATGTCGAGAACGTGGTATGGCTGTTCGAGCAAGCCTCATTGCCGCGTTGGCAGACATTAGTGATCGACGAGTCAAGCAGGTTCAAAAACCCGTCGTCAAAACGGTGGAAGACGTTGAAAGCGCACTTAAAAACTTTCGAGCATCGGTACATCCTGACGGGTACACCAACCCCAAAGTCGTACCTAGATTTGTGGACTCAGGTTGGCATATTAGATTTGGGCCAACGTCTCGGGAAATCGATGACTTCATACAAGGAGAAGTTCTTCGAGGCCGACGCGAGAGACCGTAGGACGGGCGTGGTGTGGAGTTGGAAGTTAAAGCCCAACGCCAAGGAACAGATCGACGCCCTGATCGGGGACATTTGCGTGTCCCTGCGCAAGGAGGACTACTTGACCATGCCACTGCGTCAGGACATTGTGCACACCATTGAGTGGGAGAAGGCGGCCAAGCAGGCCTACAACACCATGCGCAAAGACATGGTGGTGCAGGTCGACGAGGAGACCCTCACAGCGGCCACGGCCGGCGTGCTCACAGGCAAGTTGTTGCAAATGACCGCGGGGTCAATCTACTCTGAAACCAAGGAGGTCATCCACATCCACGACACCAAACTGGAGTACCTGACCGACATGTTGGAGGACACACCCACCATTGTGTTCTACAACTTCAAACACAGCCTAAAACGGCTTCAGGGCGCGATTCCTGAGGCGGTGCTACTTGACCCTGACGACGAGAAAACAATCGCCCTATGGCGCTCTGGTAAGGTCTCAGTGCTACTTTGCCACCCCAAGAGCGTGGGTATTGGCCTAAACCTGCAGTGCAACGTGGGCGACACGGCCCAGATCGTTTGGTTCGACCTGCCGTGGTCCAGTGAAGACTACCTACAAGCCAACGCGCGCCTGTTCAGACAGGGACAAGAAAAGCCTGTGATTATTCATCACCTGACCATGCAAAAAAGTATTGACAGTCAGGTCATGGATGTGCTAGAAGGGAAGATCGACATGCAAAACGCGTTAATGAACGCACTGAAACTTCAATGATCAAAATCAACGCCACCATCCGCAGGCTTTCAGACGAAGAGCCGGATCCTCTTGAGCACGAGGATTCGTCCTCGGAACCTACAACCGGCGGCGCAGGGTGGGCGCCGTGGGGCCCAGACACCATTCAGGACGTGTACAACGTCGTGGCCGAGAAGCTGACCCCACAGCAGAGGGAAATCATTGAGGCGCATTTAGCAGGATACAACTACCACGACTTGGCGGTTACCCAGAAGTATTGGAGATACCACTACAGCGCGGCAATCAACAAGATACGAAAGGAGTTAAAATTGTGAACGGGTACATAGTGGAGTACGTCAACCATGGGTGGCCAACCATAGACATTCAGGTTGACGCAAAGTATCCCATGTTCGAAAACGGGCAAGACGTGCTGTCAATCTGGCACTTCGAGAACGAAGACGAGCGGGATTTCATACTGAAAGATTTACGTAGGTTTAGGGAACAACAAAAGAAAGGTTTAGCATGACAGAACGTGAATTATCTTTTGGAGAAAAGGCAGTGGGGTTGACGTTTAACCCTAGCAATTCACACGAGGTTGACAAATGTAAGCAAGAGTTCGCCGCGGTCATTGACCGCATGAACTACCTGCGTAACTTGACGGATAATCCAGAGGTCAAGCGCATGGCCAGTGTGGCCATCACTGAGGCACAAACAGCCCAAATGTGGGCAGTCAAAGCAATTACTTGGAAAGGCTGATATGACACCTGTTGACCCATGGATCCACCGGTCCAAAGGCATGAGTTGCGCTACCTGCATGTGGTTTGTGGAGAAAGCGGCGACAGTAGAAGTGGAAAAAGTGGTTGGACGTTGCCGTCGACATGCGCCAACAATGGGAGGCTATCCGACAGTCTTTTTTAACGACTGGTGCGGTGATCATAAACTTGACGAAAATAAGGTGTAATTATGGCAAACGAAGCAACAAATTTATTGGCAAGCTTGGGCGTAAAGTCAAAAGAGCAGAAGGCCATGGAAATGGCCGGAGCGGTGACACGTTTAGTTGTCAACGAGGCGTTACGTGAGGCAAAGGCCCGCGCCCAGATCCGCGACTCAAATACTCAGGTTCAGAGGGTCGAAAAGCCCTCGCAAAATGGGTAATTCTATATAGGAAAGGCCTTTTTAGGCCTTGAATATAAGGTAACACCATGGCAACCAAATCCAAATACGAGTTCAAACCGGAGATGTGCGACCAACTGATAGAGTTGGGCAAGGTAGGCGCGTCCCAAAAAATGATGTTTGCAAGCGTCGGAATCAGTTCCGCGGCCGCGCAGACGTTTAAGAAAAACCACCCAGAGTTCGCTGAAGCACTGGACATGGCCATCACCCACTCACAGGCTTACTGGGAAACCCAGTTGCTTGCCAACGTGGAGAACAAGGCCTTTAACAGCAGGGTGGCTGAGATCGCGTTGAGGGGCCAGTTTCCCTCTGACTACCGTGACGACAAGAGCAACAAGCTTGAAGTCAAGGCCGACGTCGTGTTGGATTTTTCTGGTGCAGTTACCGACCTAATTACGGCGCTTAAAAAAGCGGCGTAACAAACTGTCGGTACTTGTCAATAAGTACCGACATTTCGTAAGCCCCTCGCGGGGCTTTTTTCACCTTTGTATAAAGGAGAGCATCATCACAGCACATGCACTACTCAGTGCCTCAGGGTCCAAGCGTTGGATGTCTTGTACACCAAGCGCGCGACTAGAGGCCGTACTCCCCGAACCTAAACGAAAATCAGGCGCGTTTGACTTCAGCCAAGAGGGCACCACAGCCCACTCTATGGCAGAGGCCAAGCTACGCCGGCATTTTGGTCAAATGACGGCCAAGGAGTACAACGAGGCCATTGCAGAGGTCAAGGCAACACCCTACTACGACGAGGACTTCGAGGCGCATGTAGACAACTACGTGCTCTACGTTCGTTCGCAGATTGGCGAGGGGGACACCCCTTACTTTGAGCAACGAGTGGACTTCAGTGAGTGGGTGCCAGACGGCTTCGGCACGGCCGACGTGGTTATCATGAGCGAGAACAAGGTTCGCGTGATTGATCTGAAATTCGGCAAGGGTGTCGCAGTGGACGCCGCGGACAACCCACAACTGAGGCTGTACGGCCTTGGTGGTTGGTACAAGTATAGGGAAAACTACCCCCGTATAACCCATGTCGAATATACTATTCACCAGCCCCGACTGGACAGCATCACCACCGAAACGGTGACGCTAGAAAGTTTGCAAGACTGGGCCGAGCATGTAGTAAAACCCAAGGCCAAGAAGGCGTATGCCGGCCAAGGGGATTTTGTGGCAGGAGATCATTGTCAGTTTTGCCGAGCAAAGGCCCAGTGCCGAGCTCGTGCAGACTTTAACAATGTGGCCGCGGCGGCCGATTTTAAGGCACCCGCACTCCTAGCAGACAGCGAGTTGGCAAAGGTACTCAAGGACGCTTCCAAGACACGCAAGTGGTTGGCAGATGTTGAAGATTACATGTTGACACAGGCTACGGACCATGGCATAGTGCCTACAGGTTACGAGTTGGGGCAGTCAAGCACAAACCGTAAAATTGAGGCGCAAGAGGATGCGGCGAAAAAGTTGCAGAAAGCAGGGTTTGATGATATATTCACCACACCCAGTTTAAAATCTGTGGCACAATTGGAAAAGCAGGTAGGCAAAGGGCACCTCCAAGAAATTCTTGGTGACCTGATTGTCAAGCCGGCAGGGGAACCAAAACTGGTGCCCTCGAAGTTGAAGGAAGAGTTTGGGTCTTGAGAGCCGCCTATTTTAAAGTGCTCTCGAATTAGTAAACAAGGAGGCCAAGATGGCCAAGAATGAAAAAGTAGTGACCGGTAAAGTTCGTTTCTCTTACGCTAACGTGTTCAAGCCCGTTGCAAGTGAAGAGGGCAAAACCCCCAAGTACTCTGTGTCGGTGATTATCGACAAGAAGGACAAGGAGACTATTGACAAGATCAACGCGGCTTTTGAAAAGGCCAAGCAAGCAAGCGCGGCCTACTTCGGTGGCACAGTGCCTAAGGGCCTTAAAGGCGGCCTGCGTGACGGCGACGCGGAGAAGGATGACCCTGCGTACGAGAACGCGTTTTTCATCAACGCCAACACCGTGCAAAAGCCCGGAGTTGTGGACGCTGAGTTGAACGCAATTATTGACCCAGAAGAGTTCTATTCTGGTTGCTACGGCCGAGTGTCTTTGACATTCTACCCATACAACCAACAGGGTTCTAAGGGCATTGCCTGCGGTTTGGGCAACTTGCAAAAGCTGGAAGACGGCGATCGTTTGGGTGGTGGTTCTTCTGCCGCCTCTGACTTCGCGGTCTAAGTAGGTTGGGGGCCTAGCCCCCAATTTTTGTTTAATATTCTGAACATTTATCATGATCAAACTTGAGTTCTCTGTTGACGAAGTCAACCATATCTTGACGTTGTTGGGCAAGCTCCCATTCGCTGAAGTTAACATGACCATCATGGCCATCGTTGACCAAGGCCGACCACAAGCAGAAGCTTTGGAAGCCGCGAAAGCCGCTGAAGAAGCAAAAGACACAGCAGAGTAATTACTGCCCTGCTGTACCCGCGCCCATGCTCACGTGTGGGCTTTTTTGTCTCTAAAATTCATCACCATAAAATGAACCAATACCAACAATACATTCACAAGAGCCGCTACGCTAAGTTCATGCCAGATCAAAATCGACGTGAGGACTGGAACGAAACTGTAGCCCGCTATGTGGACTATGTTTTTAACAAGACCCCCAAGCTTGATTCTTCAATGAAGCAAGACATCTTTAACGCCATCTCTGGCCATCACATCATGCCGTCAATGCGCGCCATGATGACCTCTGGAAAAGCCGCCGACCGTGACAACACCTGCGTATACAACTGCTCTTACCTCCCTGTGGACGACGTCAAGTCGTTCGATGAAGCCATGTTCATCCTGCTCTGTGGTACGGGTGTCGGCTTCTCTGTGGAATCTAAGTACACCAACAAACTGCCGGAAGTGCCAGAGCGTCTGTTCGACTCACAGCACGTCATCAACGTGCACGACAGCAAAGAGGGTTGGGCCAAGTCTTACCGCCTGCTGTTAGCCAACCTGTACGCCGGCGAGATCCCAAAATGGGACGTGAGCAAGGTGCGCGCCGCAGGCACGCCTCTCAAGACTTTTGGTGGCCGCGCATCCGGTCCAGAGCCACTGGTTGACCTGTTCCACTTCACAATCAAAATCTTCAAGGCCGCACAGGGCCGCAAGCTGAACACGCTTGAGTGCCACGACCTGATGTGCAAGATTGGCGAGGTTGTTGTGGTGGGTGGCGTGCGCCGCTCTGCCATGATCTCTTTGTCCGACCTGAACGACGAGCGCATCCGCCACGCCAAGTCCGGTAACTGGTGGGAAACTGCCGGTCACCGAGCACTGGCCAACAACAGCGCCGTGTACGACGTCAAACCCACTGTGGGCACGTTCTTGGAAGAGTGGACCTCCCTGTACAACAGCCACTCAGGTGAGCGCGGTATTTTCAACCGCGAGGCCGCCAAGGCCGCTGTGGCCAAGTACGGCAAGCGTGACCCCAACTACGAGTTCGGCACAAACCCCTGCAGTGAGATCATCCTGCGCCCCTACCAGTTCTGTAACCTGACAGAGGTCATGGTGCGTCCAGAGGACACACTGGAGAGCCTGAAGCAGAAGGTGCGCATGGCGGCCATTTTGGGCACGATCCAAGCCACGTTCACGCACTTCCCCTACCTGCGTAAGGTCTGGCAACGCAACACCGAAGAAGAGCGTTTGTTGGGCGTGTCCTTGACCGGCATCTACGACCACAAGGTCACGAGCGACATAAACGGCGCCGCGTTGTGGTTGCCCCAGTTGCGCTTGGTTGCTGAAGAGGCCAACGCCGAGTTCGCCGACCTGCTTGGTATCCCACGCTCAACAGCCATCACGGCCGTTAAGCCTAGCGGTACAGTGAGCCAGTTGACAGACACAGCAAGCGGCATCCACCCACGCCACTCGCCTTACTACATCCGCCGCGTGCGCGGTGACATGAAGGACCCACTGTCCCAGTTCTTGGTCTCCCAAGGCATGCAGA
>Ga0247722_10000957_pt1 | contig 16532 bp, 18 predicted proteins | sample MSEWelMarce3H_FC_FD_189094 | JGI IMG/M metagenome (GOLD analysis project Ga0247722, IMG submission 189094) | Subsurface sediment microbial communities from gas well in West Virginia, United States - MSEEL Well Study Marcellus 3H_FC | ecosystem: Environmental > Terrestrial > Deep subsurface >... | reverse complement strand
TATTTATAAGGGAACTCGTCGTTCCCTTATGATCCCATACTCAAAAGGAAGGTATAAGCGAAGCAAAAAAAAGGAAGGTATAAGCGAAGCAAAAAAGGAAGGTATAAGCGAAGCAAAAAAAGGAAGGTATAAGCGAAGCAAAAAAGGAAGGTATAAGCGAAGCAAAAAAAAGGAAGGTATAAGCGAAGCAAAAAAAGGAAGGTATAAGCGAAGCAAAAAAAAGGCGTAAGAGAAGCTTTGCTTCTCTGAATACCTTGGTTTCCTTTATTGCGTTAAAAATGCATTTTATATTTCATTTATCAAAATATAAATGAGTCAAGCAAATGCCGCCGCAAGAAAAAGACGTGCCGGAGGTGCAACTTTACAAGACAATGTTGCCCCCACACAAACCAATAATAATTTACCTCAAGCCCCTAAAGGAGGATTAACTTTGCCTCAGGTCATTTCTCTGGTTGACAAGCGATTGGTTACTTTAGAAACATTTATGAAGGAATCGCAGAGTTCGCAGAATAATGGAACTAAAACCAGTAGTGTATCTACTGAAGCTGCCTCTTCAGCATCCGAAGAGGCAGTCAATCAGTTAGCCGATGAGTTTGACTCCAAATTTTCAATGTTGGCGCAAGAACTCGCCGAATTGAAAGACGTGGTTTTAAAACTGCAGTCATACACGATGGAGGTCAATAAGACTCTGTATGAAGAGAGAATTGCTGTTCTCTCGGATATGGGTCAATTGAAAGACGACAAAATTGACTTCTACATTTCGGAAGAAGAGATTGAAGTTGGGGAACCATCAAACTAAGGCTTTTTTGAGCTAATTTACTAAAAAACTGTTTTGCAACGTGCGATGACATTTTAATTTTATATTCTTTCAAGTAATCAAATAAACTTGTATCTTGAAACTGAAACTCTTTTATAATCATTTCAATAAACTCAGGATTGCTATATTGTAGCATATTGATTGCTGTCAAATACAAGGTTTCGTTATTTTGAAGCATAAGTCTTTCCAATACGGATTTATTAAAAACAACAACATAAGCATCACGTGGTGATAAAAACTTTTGGTAAATACTAATCATAAAATCCGGTTTTGCATATTTGACTGCCGTTTTAAATAAGTCAATAATTGCTTTTGAATTATAGTTATGGGTCAGTTTCTTGAAGTTTTCAGTCCCCATATACATATTCAAAATCATAGGATATATAGTATTATGGATTTGCGAATTTACATAATTGCTTGAAAATATAGAACACGCAAAAAGTGTGGGTAAATTATCCATTTCTGGTAAATATCTGAATAATATAGCATCTGTGAGTGATTTTGTTTTTTCAAGCTGTTCAATCATAACACGGATATTTTCAATATGTAAACCTTGCAAAATATATGCTTCCAAAACATTGAGTTCGCCAATACCCATTGAGGATGCAAATGGGTATAGTATTTTATGGTTTATTGCAATATCATAATTACGAAAAGATGCATGTATTTCCATTTCAGCATTGTACATAACTGCATATTCGTTTATAGTTTTTTTTCCTTCCCCCGGTATTATTTCAAATGCTTTTTTAAGCGGTTTCTCTACACTTTCCAGAATTTTTTTGAATTCCGCAATATCAATTGGTTGTTTATTTTTTATTTTCGTTGCATAATCAATAAACGTTGATTCCGGATTTCCGCCAAATAATCGTTTCTTTCGCGTTTTGCGGAACAACATTATATAAGATTATAATTTATTATTTTATACTCTTATATCTACGCAACCATCTTCATCATGGTGTTGATATCCATCAATGATAAAATGTAAACATATTAAACGTAAATAATATATTTATATAATGAATTCTGAAGACATAATAAAAGAAACCAAACAACCAATCATTGGCGTTTATAAAATATCAAATCTTGTATCGGATAGATATTACATAGGGTATTCAAAAAATATTAACAAAAGATTTCGTGTTCATCGTTGCAAACTTAAAAATTCTTGCCACGATAATATATTTTTACAAAGAGCATACAATTTGGACGGAGAAGATAAATTTATTTATGAAATAATTCATAGATGCAATACAGAGAAAGAGGCAAAAGAAATTGAATTGCAATACCTTACGGATTTAACTATTAGAGATAAATTGTATAACTTAAATTACAACAATAGTGGTGGTGATTTACTGACAAACCATCCAGACAAAGAATTAATAAGAGAAAAAATTATAAAATCGTATACTGAAACAATTAGTAAAATGAGCTGTGAAGAAAGAAAAGAAAAATATGGTAAAATTGGTGAAAGAAATGGAATGTATGGAAAAACACATACAGAAGAGGCAAGAAAAATATTTTCAGAACTTCATATGGGAAATACATATACTAAAGGAAAAAAAGCATCAGAAGAAACAAGACAAAAAATGTCAAAAATGAGAAAAAATAAAAACACTGGTGAAGAAAATCCATTTTTTGGAAAACATCATACTGAGGAAACTAAACAAAAAATTCGTGAAAAAAACATAGGAAATATTCCTCCTACTGCCAAAGAAATAATTATTGATGATATTACATATATATCAATAGCAGAAGCTGGAAGACAGCTTAATATATGTAGTACAACTATATTATGGCGTTTAAATTCAAAAAATCCAAAATTCAATAATTACAAATACTCAGAATTATCTACGCAACCATTGCAACCTTAATTGCATCATGGGATTGATATCCATCAATTATAAAATCATCCACAATATAATCACTAATGTTCTCTCTCACTTGTTTAATTGCAACAGTTGGAAAAGGATAAGGTTCTCTTGTAATTTGCAATTTACAAGCATCTATGGCATTTTCGTAAATATGACAATTTCCCATAAAATACACAAATTCATATGCTTCAAGACCACAATGTTTTGCTATCAAATGCGTAAGGAAGCTATACGAAGCTATATTTATTGGCTGCCCAATGAATTCGTCACAAGATCTCTGGTAAAGAGAGCACGACAGCTTGTTACCGTCATGCACATTGAACTGGCACAAAATGTGGCAAGGCGGAAGCGCCATTTCATTAAGCTGACAAGGGTTCCACGCTGTCATTACCAGGCGTCTGCTAGTTCTCTGTGCGGGGTCCTTGAGTGCATCAATGATTTGTTGCAACTGGTCAATGCCCTTTTCTGAACTAGACCCGGTCTCAGCATCATACGGCGCATTGAAATTGCGCCACTGAAACCCGTATCCGGGGCCAATCAGGCCTTCTCTATAATTTAAACCTCGCGAGTCCAGGAATTCACGCGTGGTATTGCCATCCCAAATATGGACGCCCTGGTCCTGCAACAACTTGTTGTCGGTCTCGCCCCGGATAAACCACAAAAGCTCCTTTAGACAAGTTTTCCACGCCGTTTTCTTGGTGGTTAAAATCGGGATTTTCCCGTTTGTCAAATCAAAACGCATCATGTTCCCGAAAATGCTTTTGGTTCGTCCGTTTCGGCCTTCTTCCCAGGTGCCGTTATCCAGAATATTTTTAATCAGGTCTAAGTACTGTTGTTCTTGGTGCATTTAAATAAATGATTTGACTAATTGCCTTTATACCAGTTTTTTTATTATACCGGTTTTTTATTATACCGGTTATTTTATTTTGTTATATCATATACAATGGACAATATCATTCACGAAGCCAAATCTATTAACCACAATACATTTATAAGCCACGTATTTAATTCGTCGGACGAGGGGAAAGCCGAGATCTTAAACGTGATCCAGTATTCTTTGTCCGCCATTTTGCCTGTTGTCCTGCTCAACAAAACCATCCAGAAATTTGTTCCCGAAGCCGACATTGAGAAATCGTCTCTTGAACTTTTAGCAGAAATCTTCATCCAAATTGTCGTTATGTTTATCGGAATTGTTTTGATTCACCGAGTTATCACTTATTTCCCTACATACAGTGGATACAAATATGAGGCGTTCAATTTGACCACGGTTATTCTCGCGTTCTTGGTGATTGTTCTCAGTCTACAGACCAAGTTGGGAATCAAGGTCAATATCTTGGTTGACAGGGTTTACGAATTGTGGAACGGACCTGGGGCAAAAGAGAAGAAACAGAGCAGAAAGGAGGGAATACAGAATCACCAAGTAAGCCAAGCGGATTCTTTGGATGATTCGCGAGCCCAGACTGGGATGTATCCGCCTTTGCCAAGTGCGACAAATACTACCCGAAATTCTGGCCAAGGGTACGACTATTCCGTCAAGGTAAGTGGTTCAGGTGCGCCACAGGGGGAATATTCGGATTATTCGCCCGCGCCGATGCCTGCCAATTCCGCATTGGCAGGTGGCTCGTTTTGGTAAATCTTTAGCAGACCACTCAAAATGGTTATTAGTTTATTATTTTGTAAAAAAATAATAAGCAAATATATAAAATGTTTGGATTTAATTTTTTCAGAAGACCCAAGCCAGTAGTTATGCAGAACCCCGTTGTTGCTGCTCAAAATCGTATTATTGCTGAAGAGGAAGCAAAGAAACAAGAGGAAGTTGTTGAACCTGTTGTTCTTGAGGAGCCTGTTGTTCTTGAGGAGCCTGTTGTTCTTGAGGAGCCTGTTGTTCTTGAGGAGCCTGTTGTTCTTGAGGAGCCTGTTGTTCTTGAGGAGCCTGTTGTTCTTGAGGAGCCAGTTGTTGAACCTGTTGTTCTTGAGGAACCAGTTGTTCTTGAGGAGCCTGTTGTTGAACCACTTCTTGAGGAGCCTGTTGTTGAACCACTTCTTGAGGAGCCTGTTGTTGAACCAGTTCTTGAGGAGCCGGCTACAGAGGAATCTGCAGTTAAGGAACCTGCTTCAGAGGAACCATCCGAATAAATGATTTACCAAATTATAATAAAAATATATTTCATTTTATTATAATGTTCTCCATAATCATAATTGCTTTTTTATTAAAACAGGTAGCTTCGCTTAACCAATTATCATTCAGCGGCGGCGGTTCTTTCGGCGCGGTTGAAATCGGAATCGCAAAATACATTGCAGAACAGGACCCAGCCAAAACCTATGATTTGTACACCGGCATTTCCGCCGGCGCGTTGAATTCCGGGTTTCTCTCTTACTACAAGGATTTAAACACTGGAATCAGATTCGCAGAGAAACTTTATGGAGATATGCGCAACCGAATGGTGTTTGAACTATTGCCAACCACTGGAGTATCCGTTCTCAATACGGCTCCTTTAAAAAAAACTTTAAGTGCAATCATCAACACGATGCCGAATGAACCAGTTATTAAAACCCTGATTGGCGCAACCAATTTGTACAGCGGAAACCTGGATGTTTACACATTCAACGATAATAACAATACCAATAAAGTGCTCCTTCTTCTCTCCTCCTCGGCAATCCCGGGCATTTTCCCACCAATTGCATACAACGGCAACTTGTACGCGGACGGAGGCACTTTATCCAACGAATTGTTGCAGGTGGAACACGGAGGCTACCTAAACATCACGTATATAACCCCATATGAAGGGACCAAATATGATTCGTCGCCAATCACTTCACTCAAAGATATGTTGATTAGAACTTTTGAAGTCGTATCCGGAAGTTTCAATAATCCATTGACAACTATGAACCAGGATTGTTTACACCCGATTGGAGAGATAAACAAATATTTTGTAAAACCGGAGTATTTATCCGGATACAGCTCAATGAACTTTGATTATGGATCCGAACTCATAGAGATTGGATACAAATACGTCTCTAAGAATACCTATAAGATTTGTTAACAGAACCATAGGTTCTCTAGTTTTAGAATAATATATATATAAATTTTATATATTATATATAATGTCTGAATTTTTATTAAGAACAAAAACATTGAATATAAGCCTGATTCGCGCAATTGAAGATGAGGACGATGAGGACAATGAATATTTGATAGAAGTGTTAGCCAGAAAAGATGTAGACGTCAACGCTTTGGGGGCAAATACTTGGAATACTATGCTTACGACTGCTATTATTATGGCAACAAATACAGATAATGTTGACAAAGTAAAATTACTTCTTGAAACTGGGCGAGTTACTAATATCAATAAGGCGGACGGATTTGGGAGGAGTCCTATTTTTGTTGCATCCGAAAATGGAAATTATGAAATAGCAAAATTACTTCTTGAAAACGGAGCAGATCCCAACTTGCCCCCCAAAAAATATCCAGAATGGTCTGGTCTACAGTCTAAAACACCGTTAGATGTAGCAAACACCGATAAAATGAGAGAACTGTTACGAAACTCAACCGGGTTAGGGTTAAAGATAAAAAAACCAGCAATAAAAAGAAAATCAAGAAAAACGAATACACGAAAAAAGAATTCCAAAAGGAGAAAATAAAGAGATTTGATTTATGGAATGGTCCGAGACAACATACTATTTACTATTTCTTTACAATGCTAGAGAAATAGTAAATTACATTTTATTATTTACCTTTTTGTTTTTCAAGCACTTTGCGTTCTTTCTCTTGTTGTTTTTCAAGCATTTTACGTTCCTTCTCTTGTTGTTTTTCCAACATTTTGCGTTCCTTCTCTTCTTGTTTTTCTCGCAGTTTCAGTGTTTTTGCAACTGTTTTGATATGAAGGGTTTCTTCTTTTTTTTGTATTTTTTCTTGAAGGTCTAAATGAAGGTCTTGCAAATCTTGTTCAATGACTTCTTTTCGTCGTTCCGCCATTTGTTTGATTTCAACGTCTTGGATTTCTTCTAACAATGCTTGTTGTTTTTTCGCAGTTTTTTTCAACTTATTCGCTTCTTTTTTTGCGGTTTTTTCATCTTTTCTTTTCTTCTTATCTTTTTGTTTCAATGTTTTTCGCACGGCGGTAAAATAAGTCTTTTTCTTTTTATCTGTTTCTTTTAATTTTATCTTGGCATCATCAATCTGTTTTTTGAAATCTTTGCTTCTCTCTTTTCTTGTTATTTTAAAACTTCGTTGATTATCCCGGATAGAATGTTCTATCGCCGGCGGAATATCCGACCGTTTCAACATTTCTTTCATTTGTTTTATTTTTAAATTGAACATTTTTACCTCCGAGACGGATTGAGTCTGCAACATTTTTATGAGTTCATTGTTCTCTCGTATTTCTCCATCTATTTTGACCACGTCGGGAAGATTTTGCACCGCTTCTAAAAACTGTGTACCTTTCAATGTCTTTGATGAACATTGATCGCGCAAAGACGCATAGGTACTCTCTTTATATTGTGAAAACAACTGGGGGTTCTCTCGTATTTTATTTTTGATGACGTTCAACTGTTGTTGTTTCCCCCTTTTCACTTTTGAAATTTCTTCACGAATGGTTTTTAATTGTTCTTTGAATGTTTTCACGTATCCGCTCACCTCTTTCATGAGAGAAACTACATTTTTTCGGACAACCGTTTCGCATTTTTTTTCAGGAATTTCTGGAAATTTTGCACAATGGTCATACAACGAGTCAAAATCATTTTTTGAAATAATGCTCAATTCATCTTCAATTTTTTTTGCAACGGATTCCAATCGTTCTTGTATTTTCATTACTTCATTTTCCGATTCCGACCGCAATATGAATTTATCAAAATCGTCCACATTTTTCATCATTTCGTTGGATAACATCGGAACCATTATTTTGCGAACACGCGGTTGAGAGAACTGTCGCGCGTCTTTTTCACGATTCAAATAGCTGATGTGTCCGGCAATATTATCCATAAATTGGTGTTGTCCATTTTTTGTGAAAACGCCTTCTTCCGATAAATAGTGGGATGCAAATAAATCAAAAGTTGACGGCATTTGTTCTTGAATTGGTTTGCACAAATTCATCAATTGAACCAGTTCCATTGGGTTCTCTGTGATGGGCGTTGCTGTCATCAACAACAATCTAACTGAATTTGCACCCGAAACCGCATAGGAATTCATCAGTGATTCGTGCAATGCTTTCATATCGGGACGTTCCAATGAAGATAAGTCGCCGCCTCCGTACAATTTATGCGCTTCGTCAATGATTAGCAGTGTTTTTTGCAGAGGATCCGCTTCACCATTTTGTTTTACAAGTTCGCTGTACAATCGGTTTTTCTTAGAGACAAGATTTGAAAATTGTTTGTAAGACATGGGACGAAATCGCCACGCTTTGGATAAAAGACGCATTCTATCTTTTTGAGCGTCTGGTATGGATAGCCCTTGTTCAATAATACTTTTGTGGCATACTTGGTCAAACATATTTTTCCAGATATCATTCTTTAATGTGGTGCGTGTTACCCACAAAATAGTGTAGCCAAGAGGTTCAAAATTGGTGGTTGCCGCTGCAATTGCTGAACAGGTTTTGCCCGTTCCGACCGAATGGTATAATAACATTCCTTTTACGGGAGCAAATGGAGTAAAATAACTTTGCACAAATGCTTGGGTGGGAGTGAATTTTAATGCAGTTGCGCCACCCTCAGTTAAAGGTATGGTTTCAAACTTTGTTGAATTGTCTTCAAAACTGGATTTGCTAAGAGAACTTGGTTTCAAACTTGATTTATCCCAAGACCAATCTTTCCATTCTTTCGGAATTTCGCCACATTGGTTCTCCATTTTTACATTTTCCCAACTAAATTGAGAGAAATTTTCTTTAATGTATTTTTTCATTTTTTGATAATCAAATGGGACAGATTCATCTGAAATGCTTGAACTTTTTTTTAAGGAAGTTGAGGAATTTTGGTTCAAAAATTTACTCACCAAAAAAGAAGAAGAAGACCCCCCCCAACACAATTTCATCTGCATCTTCATCCAGCAAATCAACCTGAAAATTATGAACATTTTTGTTCAATTCATAATCTACCGACCCAACCACAGCCAATCGTTCAATATCATATCCAAAATTTGCCAACCGAACATCGGCATTCATTGCCCGAATTAATAAATTATGCGCGGTATCGGCTCCCAACAGTGAAAACTGCATCTTTTCGGGAATTTCCAAATCGTAAATAAACACTTCTAACGGCCAACCTTGTGTAGGATGAAATTCCAGACCTTTTTGTCCACATGTCCGGGTTCCACGTCCAATCACCTGCTTTTGGTCGGCCAAATTGATAGATGGTTCAAAAATATGAACATATTTAATGTCAAAAAGGTCAATGCCTTCTTTAAATCCGCTATCCATAACAATAATTCGTGCCAAATCGCCGTAGATGTTTTCAGGGCGAGAATTAAAAGTTGCCAAAATGTCTTTTTTCATGCGAACGCTGATTGGTTTTTCAAAGACCGGAACGGAGGATAGTAAATAAAAATTATTTTTACGGGTGGTTAACAAATCCGCTTGGGACAACAACTCTAAAGGACCCCAGTCGGGTTCTGTTTTTTCACTTTGCGGTTGCTGAAATTTATCGCGATTTTTCAGTTCGGATTTATATGCCAAATTCCAACCACTGGAAATAAGGCCTGACGCCAGCATTTTTGCACCTTGTCCGCCAGCTTTTATGTCCGAAAAAAATGAAATGCTTAAATGTTTTTCCATATTTTTGTTCATCGCGTGCATCCAATTGGTTTATTTTTTGCAACAATGCAACCAATTTGGGAGAAAAGTTTGGCATATCTTTTAGAAAAATTGGAGGATTGAAATCCGGATGGTCCATTTTAAATTCGTTTTTTATTGTGCTCCAATTGCTTTTTTTGCGAATGCAATCGGGACTAAATACAGTGATTAGTTTTTCATTTCCAATAGAATAATTTGTTATATGTTGCAAATCAGCGCTTTTCGGTGGTTCGTTCTTTGGTCTTTCGTTCTTTGGTCTTTCGTTCTTTGGTCTTTCGTTCTTTGACCCTTCACTCCTTGACCCTTCACTCCTTGACCCTTCACTCCTTGACCCTTCACTCCTTGACCCTTCACTCCTTGACTCTTCACTATCAAAATTTATTGAAGACATGTCTTTGGATTCACTTGACATTATACATAAACCATACATTTTATAAATATGATAAAATGCCTATGAATAGAGAAACATATATTTGTTAAATAAGTGTGGTAAAGCCAGACTTAATGGTCTAACTATTTGTTTATTTTTAAGGGAAGGTTCAAAAGGAAACCGTAGGTTTCCTTTAAAATTGAAATAAATTTATTTCCTTATTTGTAAATGCATAAATAAGAAAATAACACAAATTAAGAAAATGGCACAAATCAAGAAAATTGAAATCAAGACGCACACCGACAACCAATTTGGAGTTTTCCAGTTAGAGTTGGAAAAAACCAATATTACGGAAGACGAACAAGAGATTAACCTGATGATTGACAAATCCGGGTCAATGGACGAAATGTGTGGAGACGGGTCCTCCAAAATGCACCAAATCCGGCACGTCACCAAAAACATCTTGCGTTTCATTGCAAAGAAATGCACAAAGGGGAATGTAGCAGTAAGCGTAAAAGCGTTCAATACCGATGTGGAAACCATCTTTGAGAACACGGTAATCACCGAAGAGACTGTGGATGAACTAGTAAAAAAGGTGGATAAAGTGTATGCAAACGACGGAACCGACATCGGCGTCGCGCTCAAATCAATGCATTCGCATGGACCAAACCGCCACAATATATTTATGAGCGACGGTGACACCAACGTCGGTGAAACGTGTCCGACCATTTTGGCAGAATTCGTGGACCCCAATGCAAACAATACATTTGTCGGATTTGGTTTGGATCACAATCCCGAAATATTCGCGGCGCTCAGTAAAACGAAGGGTAGCGCCTACTATTTTGTGGACAAGGCAGAGAAATCCGGAAATGCCTATGGAGAGATATTGGACGGCATTCTCTACAATTGTTTAAAAGAAGTGAAGATCCAAATTGTAGGCGGAACCTTGTACAATTGGAAGACGGACGAATGGACAACCGAAATATTTGTGGGAAATATGTCGGGCGAAGCGAAGAAGACCTTTCACATAATGACGCCAAAAATAGAGGATGTGAAAATCACGGTTTGTGCAAGTAATTTAGTTGAAGAAGTTGTGATATATGGAACCGAAAGTAAAACGGAGGATTTACAAAGAATGATTTACCGCCAACGGACATTGGAACTCTTGTTCAAAGCAACACAGAAAATGAACAGAGACGAAATAAAATCCTTGAAAAAAGATTTGAAGGATTTTGTTGCTGAAATGAAAGAATACATGAAGGAAAAAACTGAGGACCCATTGATGAAAAATCTGTGCGACGATATTGTGATTACCTACCGGACACTGGGGACTCAATTTGGTCCTATGTATTCGTCTTCAAGGCAGACGACGCAGGGAGAGGAAAGGGTGCACAACGTTTCATACACACCGAAAAATGATGAATTAAATCTAAGTTTTAGTCCAAGGTTTGGAGTACCAATGTCGCCAAGACAAAAACCATTCAAGTCATTTACGCTGGATGAGCTGGCTGAACCAAAAGCCTTGAATTTTGATTCCGATGAGGAAGACATAATGGATTCGCACGTTGTTTCATCGGCCGCGCCCTATTATTCAGGAAGGGTTGCAACAGTGATGCGGTCGGTCACTGAGGAATTTGTGGATGAAGAACAAGATTCCATTTAATACCATTTTAAATCGGCGAAGATTTGAAATGGGACACGCCCCTTCGGGGCGTATTTCAAATCGTTACCGATATCGGACCATTGAAAGAATTAAAATGGAACATTTTAAATTAAGTAAGGCCAAAGCCTTACTTAATCAATAAATGTCAGGGCCAATAGGGCCCTGACATTTTAATTCTTCAAGGGTTTAAATCGGCGAAGAATCCACCACTTTTACATCTTTTTTTTTGGAGACAAATTTTTCATAATAATGGTGTCCCAAATTGAACACATTGGACAAAACGTTCATTCCAGACCCATAATTGAACATATGAACCAAATGGTTCTCTTCACTTTCAATAAACTGGATACTGTAATGCCAAAACGGCGGAACATACAACACATAACCGGGATGAACCGTGAAATCCAAGAATTTCATTTTCTGGATCCCCGTGTAATGCGGTTGCGGTTTCCAAACGTTCAGCGGTGAACTGAATTCATATTCTTGGTAATTTTTATTGATAACAGCATACTTGGTGCTGCGCCACGGAGTCATTTTTACCTGCATTTTACCGCCGGTTAAATATATATACCTGCGCTCATAGGTGTGATAAATGAGAGGCGTTGTTACCCCGGCTGAACCAAAAATCATATCATATTTGCTAAAAACATTGAACGCCGGTTTCAAATATTTGTCAAATTGGTTGTAATATTTTTGGATACCTGTTTCCTCAATGAAATGTTGGTTTCCATCGCTGTAATATTTGGCGTCGGGGTCGGTTTTCATAAGTGAATTGGTGGCATTCATTGTGAGAACAATACTGTTGCACGGTTTGTCCGCATAGTAGTCGCGATTGTCCTTGACAAATACGTCAAAACTGCCGTAATCCTGAATAAGTTGTTGTAAACTCATGTCTTTCAGCGTATTGTCATAATTGCTAAATGAAAAGAGAAACGGCTGTTTCAAATTGGCGCTGTCATTCAATTCCTTGTTATTTGTAAAATCGGTTTCGTATATTTCTAGGTCGTCGCCTTTTTTTAATTGGAACATGATTTGGCTATAAACAATTAATATTATTAGAAAAACAATGACTTGATACAACATTCATAAAAAACATTAAGAATTTTATTTATGAATGCGAACTAAGGGAAACTAAGGGAACTCGTCGTTCCCTTATGATCCCATACTAAATGAGGAATTATAGACTTCGCCATTAAGGGAAGGGGTCGTAGGGGAAAGGGCAAAGCCCGACGGTCGGCACCCGAAGGGTGCCTTAACCGTAGGTTTCCCTACTTAATTGGAGGGGCCATATCCAACCTCCAAAGGAATGCGTCCGTAGTCGGGCTCATAAGTGCTCTGGTTCCACGGGCCAACATCTTGCTTAGGGATGATGGGGTCGCTTCTTAGCTGAAGGTTAGGGTTCTTCAAAGTCTGACCAATGGTATCTAGACCAATGTGGTGGCCAGCCTGCAACATATCGCCGTTGAGCATTGATCCCTGGTTCATGTTGACCGGGTTCAAGGCAGCCCACTGGCTGTTGGCATCGGTAGGCAAAAGCTCGTTCGGATTGGCGGGACCAGAAGCAGGAGCAGCAAGAGCCACAGTCGGTTTTACAGAAGCGGGAGCGCTTTCAGTTCCAGTTCCAGTTTCCATAGAATCTAGACTAAATGATTTGGAGCCGGAGTAGGAAAGTAAAAACCAGGCCAAAACAGCAAAAATAATTAGAAGGAACATTCTTTGAGGAGTTACAAATTTGGAAAATCCGCTTTGAATACTTTTTAACGCTTCAGAAAACATTGAGGTTATATATTACGGATTGATAAAATATTTGCTATTAATTTTCTAAATCTTCTAAATCACTTTCGTCGCTGTCGTCAATATCTTCCAGCATGTACAGATTTTTGATTCGGCGAGCTTCTAAATAAGAAGAAAGCGCTAAAGATTTTGCAAGCTTGGCCTTTTGTCTTGCTTCTCTGTACATTTGATAGTAGACCTCCGTTTTTTCTTTCAAATGGATTGTCTCTGAATTCTCAATTTCATCAACGTCAAAATTTATTTCTAAAATATCGTCGGCGTTATCGTCGGTTAATTCAAGATTTTCAATTTCATCCATTATTGGTTCATTTGTTGTTAAGACAATTGATAAATCTTTTGTTGACAAGTCATCCTTTACCAACTCATCTTTTGTTGACAAGTCATCCTTTACTAACTCGTCCTTCAATAGGTCAGGTTCCCGAATTATCGTGTCACTAGAAATCTTTATAAAATCTTCATTCTGGGATTCTTCATAACTCTTTTTCACTAAATCCTTTTCCTTAGATTTGATTATGCATTTTTCAAAAAGATTCACTGGTTTCATAACCATTATTTGTTTTAGCTCCACATCAATCTGGAAACTCTTCGCCGAACAGCGAATTCCCTGTATCTCTAAAATGGTTATCATCGGCGTGTTTTCATTGATGGATTCCATCTCTACATCCATCTCTTTTTCATCGTAAATTTTCAATGGAGAACTCCCGATGCGTTGACTCACATTCACGCGCATAATGTATTGTTTTCCAGATTTGAATATTTTGACAGTGGGTGTAAAGTAGCTTTCAATGTCGTCTTCGTCCATATCCATATCAAACCATTTCTCTCGGTTTGTGAAAATGTGTTTGCGAATGGTGAGCTCCAGCATTTCAATCCATTGAATAAATTCCTCGTCGTCATTGGAGTAAACTAGGTCGGCGTGGATTTTTTTCCCCGTTTTCACAATACCTTGTTTAGTCTTGCATTTAGGGCTTTGTATGTAAAGCTGTTTTTTGTTGATTAAGATTTTGCTAAAATGAACCCCGCCGGAAAGACTGGTGGGCGTAATCAAACTTATTTTATCAAATGGAAAGTCCGCATTTGTGTCAAAAATATCACCCATCGTATACTTTAGAAATGATAAATGCAATGCGCGAGTTATACGCAGGGGAACCTACGGATTCAGAGAAGCGAAGCTTCTCTTATGCCCCCTGCAACCCCCTCCCTTAATTGTGTATTTTAGTTATAAAAATAAAGGGCGAAGCCCGACGGGCTTAACCGTAGGTTCTCTTAAAGGGAAGGGGTCGTAGGGGAAAGGGCGAAGCCCGACGGGCTTAACCGTAGGTTTCCCTACAACGCGTCGCAATTCCGACAAAAAAATACCAGAATAAACAAATGAAATCGGTCATATACGATTTGGTCAAGAACGACAATATTCGGAACGAAATCAAACAAATATTCAAACCATTTGGCGTAATTATTTACAACGAAATCTATTTTTACATTTTACTAATACTGGTTTATTGCGGTCTTTTATTTCTCGCGGTTTTAGGAATTCTGTTTTATCTGATTCACATCCATAAACGGTTGTCAAAGTTGGATATAAATATCTTGGGTAATAATATATAAAAATGGTATTAGCTTTTGATAATGCAGGCGATTTTGCCAAAGCAGTTTATGGAGATAGTAGTTCGCAGACGGCTGGAGCAAATGGTGCGATTGTGCAACATAACCCTTCGGCTACTGCACCAGTAGCAATGTCAGGTGGAAAGAGAAAGAGACAAAGTCAGAGACGTAGTCAAAGACAGAACGGCGGTAAGAACAAGAAACAAAGTCAAAGACAGAACGGCGGTAAGAACAAGAAACAAAGTCAGAGACAGAACGGCGGCAAGAACAAGAAACAAAGTCAGAGGCAGAGAGGCGGAAAATGAATGAGATCTTTTGACTATTAAATAATATAATGGCAGGTCATACAGATTTTGAACAAAGTGTGCGCAAATGGGCAATTCTTGACAACAAGATTCGTACAACAAATAAAGAGTTGAAAGAGTTGCGTGGTCAAAAGGCTGAAATTGGTTCCTCCATTTGCGAATTTATGAAAACCAAGGGTTTAGAAAACAAAAAAATAGAGATTGGAGACAGCGTTATTTCATTTTACGATAAAAACGAGTATCCTGCACTGACCTTTGGATACATTGAAAAATGTTTAGGTGAAATTATTTCAGACAAAGACAAGGTTTCTCTCATTGTAAAACATCTGAAGGACAAGAGAGAAATCAAAAAGTCCAATGATTTGAGACGGCGATTTACAGACACTAGTGGATATGAAACTGATCAAGAGAATTAGTGGATGAAACGAATCACAACAATTAGTGGATGAAACGAATCACAACAATTAGTGGATGAAAACTGTGTACAATATATATTTATAATATATACTATACTGTTAATGAGTATTGCAAATTCCATAAACGTAACTGAATTTGATGATAAAATAATGAGTGGTGGATACAGCATTTCTGATTTATTAAATAGTAATAATCATTTAATGGAGGGAGGCGGTGAACCAAGTATTTTTACTGATATGCAAATACCGCTTGGACTGTATTATGACGATACCAAAGTACTAGACAATTTTTACAAAGTTGTGAAATCTTCAACAATTGATGACGATTTGTTTGACAAGTTGTTTGATATGGTTTCCAAAACCAAAAGCAAAGGCACGCGAAAAGAACAAGCAAACAAACATAAGACCACCAAAAAAATAAAGGAACCCTAGGTATTCAGCGAAGCCATGTGACTTTTTTTCTTAGTATGGGATCATAAGGGAACGACGAGTTCCCTTAAAATTGAAAACTTTTTTTGCATTTTTACAGAAAGCATAAAATATAAATATATTCAGTGTTGTATCAAACAGTTATTTCCAAGTCTTGTTTCCAAGTAAGTACCTTATCCAAAATGCAGAGAGTTTCCGCCGCCAATTTCATGCACTACAACCTCGTTGACGTTCACGAGATTAAGAGAAAGCTGGTTGAACTGAGCGTGAAGCGGTTACTTGATGTGCATTTGGGTAAGTACATTCCTGAAGAGGGCGAGATTGTTGGATTGTGGGAGCCGGCCGAGCTTGAGATTTTTGCGAGAAGAATTGCGCGATACAATCTTGATAAACTTAAAATCAAGACAATTTATGAAGATGACTCTGAAGAGAAGTACGAGTACTATGCAGGTAAGTAGAAAAGTGTATAAATATGTATAATAA
>Ga0247722_10000955_pt1 | contig 16547 bp, 15 predicted proteins | sample MSEWelMarce3H_FC_FD_189094 | JGI IMG/M metagenome (GOLD analysis project Ga0247722, IMG submission 189094) | Subsurface sediment microbial communities from gas well in West Virginia, United States - MSEEL Well Study Marcellus 3H_FC | ecosystem: Environmental > Terrestrial > Deep subsurface >... | reverse complement strand
ATCTGCGCGTCTAGAGGAGTACCAAAAGATTCGCGACAGTGAGTTTAAAGGTGTAGCACGGCAATAAAATAATGTCGCGAACCGTATTCATCCAAGCATACTTTAACACCTTCCACTCATTCGTGGATGAGCTGATGAAAGCCTTCCCTGAGGATACACTACTGCCCGCTCAGAAGATGTCGCTGAGTCTTCTCCAGCGCACGAATCCCATGTTGCTTATCAAGACGGTTCATGAGACAATCCTACCTTATCAAAAAATGATTGAGGACAGGAACACTGACTTCTTTTTGAAGCATTCCTATTCGGACGAGACGAGTGCCGACTCATCACTTGAGCCTCTCATTCAGAAGATTAAGGAGATGTGGACTGAACTAACACCGACCAACCATCGCGTGATTTGGGATTACATTACGAATCTTCTTCTGCTTGGGAAGCGGTGTGTCGACTAATCGACATATTAATCGACCGGGTAATCATAGGAGTCAAGGAATCCGTTGGACGATGTCTGCGATGAGGCAACTCTGGAGGTCCCGCTGTTTGAGGGCGATTCTGGGGAACCAAGTCAATCACTTGGAACTTACCAGGTCCAACATACGAATTATCAAACAACTCAAGCATACCATCCGTCGCATCGACAATCCGAACAAACGTGTAATCAATACTAGCCACTGAGAAATCATGTACAATCTTCAACAAATCGTTGGGGGCTGTATCTGGATACCGGTCTGAAACCCAAGGGCTGTGGAAACTCTTACCATGCGGAGGAGCATCCGCAATGTGAATGATTGTCTTTACATCTGCGTTTGACCAATCAAGCTCTTGAACAGCCTCCATACCGCCTTGGACATCTTCGGCGATATCATCACCGCCCTCTGCGTGAACATCTCGAATCTGGTCGAGAACAGAATCAATATCTGTAAAGGGAATCGTGATCAGAGGGACATTGTCTCCATGATCGCGATATCCGACGAACGCGACCTGAAAGTCTGCGTGAGGAACGTTGCGAAGAATACTTTGAATTTGGTCCTTGGAGGCTTGAATCCACATCTCCATCGAAGCGGTGCAATCCATTAGGATACATATCTTAACTGTCGTCATTCTGTTGGGGTACTGTCTATTTCAATGCTGGAACTGGATTCGTTTTCAAAGCCATACAGGTCTTCACGAGCAAGTGAGACCAACTCCTTCACTGCAATCTCTGGCTTCTCAAAGTTCCGAAACAGGATTTGATTCACCTCTGCGGGACTCCACTTCTCTGTTAGGTCTCCCTCTGGAATCTCAACGTGTTGCTCATAGAAGGCATCTACCATCTCCTGTGCGATATCACGAGAGCATCGTCGGAAATTCACAATCATATCAATACGACCTGGGCGAATCAAAGCACGGTCAATTCGCTCAGGGAAGTTTGTGGTAATGATGAGAATACGACCATTGGCTTCCAGGGTTCCATCCAGCAGATTCAGTAGGAAGGATAGGTCAATCGATTCCTTCTCAGGCTCCTTGTCTCGAGTCTCCCAAGCATCTCCTTCCTTCTTCTTGGGTGCCTGAACAGTCGGCTTCTTCCACTCACGACGAAGAACCGTATCTCCCATCGCATCAATGTCCTCAATCACATAGAGACGCTCCGCAACAGGGATTGTGTATCGCTCACTATTCGTTCCATTATAAACATGGATTTCATCGTTGAAGAAGAGATGCTGGAGCTGTGCCTTGGTCTTAATCTCGGAGAGCTGGATATTGATAATGTGACGACGACCCTCGTGTGCGATTGCCTTTACACTGGAGGTCTTTCCGGTACCAGGAGGACCATGAAACATAAACCCAAGTGTGTAAGGGATTCCCTTTTTGTCATACCAATCACGATGCTCCAAGAAGAAGTTGGTACGATTGCGCACATCGTTGCGCTGGGCAAAGAACACATTCTCAAAGGAACGGTTGGTAGTGAACTTTGACTTGGTGTAAAGAAGATGGCTATTCGGCAGAGGATTCTGAACAGACCCCTTGACCTTCTGCTCAACAACCTGATCAAAGTAGTAGCGGTGAGTTCCTAGCTTGTTCGCCATCCGACGCTCATAGTCAATGTTGCAGTTCTCTACAAATGTCTGAAGGTGCTGAATATCGTGCTCATAACAGAAAATCTTAAACTTGATAATCTCCAACTGACCATCGTTAATCTTCAGGTCAGTGAGTTCAAAAAAGACATCATTGTCCAACTGAACGGGTTCAAATTCATTCGGGAGGTAATCGTGGTGAGAAACACTCAGCAGAGACTTCATTGCTGGAACCATTGAGACATAATGGACTACGGCATCCATACGGGTCTGATAGACCGTCTGGGTTGTAGGACCACGATTCGACTGGGATTGCTGTGATACACCACGCTCACAAGTAATTGCTGACCTAGGAGTCTTGAGAGCACTGGGTAGAATTGCCGAGGTAGTTGTCTTCTTACGACGACAACAGACTGTCTGTGCCCAGTTCGACCAAACAGGGAATGTCTTGATAGCGATTTCAAAACCATTCATAGCAAAGATGTTTAGGATTGGATTCTGGACGGAACGACCCATCTGTAGAATCATTTGAGTTTTTAGAAGTTCATTCATACTTGTCGTCATACTTTGACTAATGAGTAATTTGTCTAAATTACAGCGAAAGACACTGAAGAAGACCCGAAAGTATTCCCACCGACGGTAGGCAGTGTTCGTACATTGTTGTGAACAGGCTTCGAGCGTTTCAGTCGTAGTTCCTTGGAAGCCTTATCAACTGTCTCCTGTGAGAGAGCAACAAACTTCTTAACATCCCGAACAGGACCCTGAACATTCATGGTAGGAATGTGTAGCCGAAGTGGAGGCAAGACAACGGCAACCATATCTTCCGAACCCGTCACATACTCACGATACTGCTCAATATCGAGGGGTCCTCCAAACATCCGAAGGGTAGTTCGGGGAGGAGCGGGGGTAATATCCTTGTCCTTGTAGAGCGACCGATACATATCCGACAGCAAAGCGTGCCGAGTCCAGCGAGCTACATCCGACAAGCTGGAATCCGCATACAAGGTTGATAGGGCACATTCGGGGCTGCAGTAATGACCCTCACATCCATACATGTTCTCATACGCATCGTAGGAAAGAGGCAGAACAGTTGCCTTCCATCGGAAGGAATGACAGCACCAAAAACAAGCCGTATTGCTGGAATACGTAGGGGACTTAGTTCGTGCTAGGATATCGCGCATCGTATCCGTTGTAAATCGTTCAGCGACGTGAGAGGTCTGAACTGATTCAAGAATATCGGAATAATTGGTAGACATTTCGGCAGGGACAGGCATGTCCGTATCTGCCGGAAGTCGGAAGGTAAAAATGACGGGAGCTTCTGGGAGCGCTTTCTTGGGAGGCATTGTATTTTGAACGTCAACTCGCTGAAAACTAGTAGTGCTCCACACTTTCACATAAAACACCTAACTTATAAAATGTATTTGTGGGTTCTTATCGCGGGTGGTATCAACTCCTTTCTAGATGCTTGCGGAATTGGTGCCAACGACCTCGCAAACTCCTTTGGAACAACGTATGGCTCAAAGGTGTTGACTATGACACAAATTATCGGCATCGCATCTGTCTGTGAGTTCTCTGGCGCTATGCTTCTTGGAGCACCTGTGTCAAACACACTCGCAGGCAGTATTTCCAATGTAGCATTCTTCAAGTCCCAGCCCTATGTCCTGATGTATGGTATGCTGTCCGCACTGGCAGCATCGACGACGTGGCTCTATACCGCAACCTATTTCGGACTACCTGTTTCTACAACCCACAGCATCGTTGGCGGTATCATGGGATTTTCCCTAGTCTACAAAGGTATTGATGGCGTTGTGTGGAGCAAATCAATTCCCGATTTCCCGTATGTCGCTGGATTTGTGCCCATTGTAGTTTCGTGGATTTCCTCACCAATCATTAGCGCACTCCTATCTGCTGGGTTCTACCTATCAATCAAATATGGAATCTTCAAGAGCATTCATGGTGTTTGGCGTTCCGTTCACCTGCTCCCATTCGTCGTGTTTGTTACCTTCTTCATTGAGTCAGTCTTTGTTCTGTCCAAAGGTGCGGGTTCAAGAATCACGTGGGGCATTGAGACAACCGTTTGGGTATCGATCTGTGTCGCTGCGGCTGCATCGTTGATCTCGGCGGCAACGATTCCATGGTTGAAGAAACAGGTTACACTGATTCCCATTTCCGACGAATTGACAGTAACTGAATACGACCCGAAGGTGGAGTATACGTTCAAGTATCTCCAGATTTTCACGTCTATCTGCACATCGTTCGCGCATGGAGCCAACGATGTAAGCAATGCGGTCGGCCCCCTGTCTGCGATTTGGTATATTTACCAGAACGGCGCAGTAGCCTCCAAGATTGAAGTCCCGATTTGGGTTCTAGCACTAGGAGGGTCGGGCATTGTTGTCGGTCTTGCGGTATATGGAAAAAAGATCATGGAAGTCATTGGCGAGAAGATTACGTTCATTTCACCATCTCGTGGATTCTGCGCTGAGCTCGCAACAGCGCTTGTTGTATCCTTCGCTTCCAAGTATGGGTTTCCTATTTCATCAACGCAATGTATTACTGGGGCAGTTATCGGAATCAGTTTGTGCGACAATGACTTCAAGAATGTGAACTGGAGTATTATCGGGCGTATCTTCCTTTCATGGATTGCTACAATTCTAATTACTGCTTGCTTATCGGCTGCTATCTTTGCGCAAGGTGTCTACTCACCCAACATGTAAGGAGCCATTAGCCATTTCAGCCCCTCCTCAGTACATATCTTATACAAAACAAGAGCAATCGCAACTAGAAGTAGACAGGGCATTCTATAATAACAAACTGCTCGTAGAAACGAATTCGTTTTCATATAACCCAAGAAGAAGGACAATGGATACTTCAGTAATGCTTCAACCGATTGTTACACGAGAGGAGTTGTTTGAGTTCAGTCGCAGATGTGCCGAACAGTTTGAGAAGGAGGAAGAGGAACGCCGACAGTACTTAATCGATGACAAGGTCAAGTTTTATCGATTAAGGATTCTTCAGGCTGCGGCAAATGGGAAGGTCATCGTGTACGAAGAACACACTGGAACCTTAATGAAGAAAATCATTGGGAAACTTGAACTCATGTTTCCAGGTGTCTCCTTTCAAATGGATGGACAGTTATTGAAGGTTGACTGGTCTGGCAATCAAAACGAAATCAATTTTGTGAAATGAATAGACCTTCCCCCCAACAGACAACATGGCACACGGACCCGATACACCTATTCTTCTTGAGCGAATTGCTGAGTGCATTGAGGACGGTGTCACTACGCTGAACCTTGCATTTCTCAACATCACGTCTCTTCCACCACTGCCGGAGCACATCCTTGTATTGCACTGCCACCATACACTCCTGACGGTTCTTCCATATCTTCCCGAAGGACTTGTAGTCTTGTATTGTTGTAATACACCCCTGACATCTCTTCCCACTCTTCCGGATACTCTTATGACTTTGAACTGCTCTCATACACTTATAACATCGCTTCCGAGACTACCGAAGTATATCATGACACTGTGGTGTAACGATACGCTACTGACAACTCTTCCACACATACCCATTACAATTCATTACTTCCTCACCTACAACTCACCTCTGATCCTGGTGCGAGGGGATGATGAGAGTATTCAATCCTACAATCAGCGTTGGCGAGAGTGGAGAGAAGATCAGGCATCCAAGCCCCGTGTTCAAGAGCGGACACTGCTTCTCAAGGAGGAGCTGATGATGGAGGCATGGCATCCTGACCGAGTTGAGCGGTGGTTGAACGCAGGTGTTGAGCTGGAGTGCCTGTAAAAACGAATTGAATATATGTATTATTTTTTGTATTCCTCCAACAGACACTATGGAACACGGTCCAGATACAGAGGAACTCCTCAGACAAATGAATGACGCTGTAGATAAATTGGATGTTTCAGGATTAAACATTACATCGCTTCCTGAACTTCCCGCTAACCTTCGGTGCTTGTATTGTTATAATACGCAATTAACATCGCTTCCTGAACTGCCTACTAGTCTTGAGCAGTTGTGGTGTTATGATACACTTCTAACATCACTTCCTGAACTGCCTACTGGTCTTCATCAGTTGTTTTGTGATAATACGCAAATAACATCAATTCCTGATCTGCCTAATAGTCTTCAGAAATTAGATTGTCGTCATACGCAAATAACATCACTTCCTGAACTACCTATTGGCCTTCAGGACTTTTCTTGTTATTATACACTTCTAACATCAATTCCTGAACTCCCTGCGAGTCTTCAGACGTTGTATTGTTTTAATACGCAAATAACATCACTTCCTGAACTGCCTGCGGGTCTTCAGACATTGTACTGTTATAATACGCAAATAACATTACTTCCTGATCTGCCTGCTAGCCTTCAGTTCTTGGATTGTTCTAATACATCTCTTATTCTTCAACGTGAAAAGGATGAGAGCATTCCAGACTACAATCTCCGTTGGCGAGAATGGAAAGAAGAAGAAGCATCAAAGATGAGAATCCAAGAAAAGGCTCGTATCTTAAAGGAGGAAATTGTTATGGAAGCGTGGCATCCTGACCGAGTTGAGCGGTGGTTGAACGCAGGTGTTGAACTGGAATGTATGTAAAAACGAATTGAATGTATGTATTATTTTTTACTTCATCTCTACCATGGCTACCAAGGACATTTCACTCGCATACCAGAAGAAGACGCATCGGGAGCACATTCTGTCGCTTCCCGATACGTATATCGGTTCCATCGCAAACGCAGAGGAGGAGGTTTTCCTGCGCAACGATACGACGTTTGTCCAACAGAAGATTATTATGAACCCTGGATTCTACAAGCTCATTGACGAACTCATTGTGAACGCCCATGACCAGGTCGTCCGACTCAAGACTCGCAACTCTACCAATCCCGTCAAGCACATTACTATCTCCTGTGATGCTGACCACTTCTACATTGAGAATGACGGTGAGCCGATTGACGTTGTAGAGCATCCCGAACACAAGACATGGATTCCGCAGATGATCTTTGCGGAGTTGCTGACCTCGACCAACTACGACGCAGAGGAGAAGAAGCTAGTGGGTGGTAAGAACGGGTATGGTGTCAAGCTAGTCAACATCTTCGCAAAGCATCTCGAAATCATGGTTGTGGATGCCAACCGCAAGCTTTCCTACGAGCAGCGCTTCTCTATGAACATGACCAAGATCGGTGAGCCGAAGATCAAGCCTTCCAAGTCCAAGTCCTCCGTTGCTATCAAGTGGGAGCCTGACTTCCCTCGCTTCGGGATGACCAACATCAGCCCTGACATGCTAAAGCTCATCTCTCGGCGAGTGTGGGATTTGGCCATGACAGTAGGGAAGGAAGTCAAGGTAAGCCTGAACGGCGAACTTCTCAAGTGTCGAACGCTTGTCGACTATGCCAAGTCCTATGGGTGCGAGACTATTGTTGCTGAATCCCCCAATGACCGCTGGCAGATTGTTGTCGGAAACACTCCCACTGACCGTCTCTTCCAGATGTCGTTTGTCAATGGTATTTGGACCTCGAAGGGCGGGACGCACGTTGACACGGTTGTCAACCAGATTTCTGGGCATATCGTAGACTACCTTGAGACCAAGAAGAAGACCAAGGTAAAACAGAGTCTTGTAAAGGACCATCTCGCCGTCTTTATCGTGAGCTTGATTGAAAATCCTAGCTTTACATCGCAGACGAAGGAGACGCTCACAACCAAGATGTCTGCCTTTGGTTCAAGCCCCAAGCTGTCTGAGGACACACTGAAGAAGATTGTAAGCAAGCTGGGGATTGTGGAGATGATCCTATCAGCACAAGCGGTGAAGGATACGAAGGACGCATCCAAGACGGATGGAAAGAAGCAGTCAAGAATCACAGGCATCCCCAAGCTGGACGATGCGATGTATGCAGGAACGAATCAGTCTGCCAAGTGCACGCTGATTCTGACCGAGGGAGATTCGGCAAAGGCGATGGCGCTTAGCGGTCTCTCTCAGGAGCAACGAAAGTACTACGGTGTGTATCCATTAAAGGGTAAGATTCTCAACGTCAAGGACACCTCTGATTCCAAGGTTGAGCAGACCAAGGAGATTGCAGAGTTGAAGAAGATTGTTGGGCTTCAGTCGGGGAAGAAGTATGTTGATGTATCAGGGCTTCGCTACGGAAGCGTGATGATTATGACGGACCAGGATTACGATGGCTCGCACATTCGCGGGCTTCTCATCAATCTGTTCCACGAGCTCTGGCACGAGCTCTGTGCCATTCCAGGGTTCCTGACCTATATGGCGACTCCGATTGTAAAGGCGACGAAGACAGGACACACGCGGAACTTCTACAGCCAGTACGAGTACGAGGAGTGGAGAAAGACTCCTGCTTCCAATGGTTGGAAGATCAAGTATTACAAGGGATTGGGTACCTCGACAGGTCCCGAGGCAAGGGAGTACTTTGCAAAGCCTCAAGCAGTTCAGTTTGACTTTGCGAGTGGTTCCGATGAGGCGATTGACTTGGCGTTCAACAAGAAGCGTGCGGATGACCGCAAGGTCTGGCTACAGGGATACGACAAGGCAGCACTCATTCCGACGGGTGTTCATGTCTCCTATCCGGACTTCATCAACAAGGACCTGATTCACTTCAGCAACTACAACTTGGAGCGTGCGATTCCGAGTGTGATGGATGGTCTCAAGGTTTCGCAGCGTAAGATTCTGTTCTCTGCCTTCAAGCGGAATCTTGTGAGCGAGATTCGTGTTGCACAGTTTGCGGGTTATGTCAGTGAGCATTCTGGCTATCACCACGGTGAGCAATCGCTGAACGATGCGATTGTTGGTATGGCGCAGGACTTCATGGGTTCCAACAACATTCCTTGGCTTGTGCCTCAGGGTCAGTTTGGAACTCGTCTGCAGGGTGGTTCTGACTCCGCATCACCGAGGTATATTCACACCTTCCTTCAGGGTCATACGAAGAAGCTGGTTCCTGATGCCGACTTTGCTGTGCTGAAGTATCGGGATGATGATGGAACGCCTGTGGAGCCTGAGTGGTATGCTCCAGTGTTGCCGATGTTGCTGGTGAATGGCGCTCGTGGGATTGGTACTGGGTATTCCACCTATGTTCCTTCCTACAATCCTGGAGTTCTCAAGTCTCGTCTCACGAGATGGTTGGAGGGTGATGAGCAGGCGCTGAAGGAACCGCTAACACCGTTCTTCAACGGGTTTCACGGTACTGTGCTGGAGGACGGGACTGTGTCGGGTGTCTACACGAAGCAGAAGGATGAGTTTGTCGTTAGCGAGTTGCCTCCTGGGACTTGGACACAGGATTACCGAGAGTGGCTTGAGAAGCTCTTGACGGAGGGTACTGTCAAGGACTTTACGGACATGTCGACTCCCGAGAAGATTAACATTCGCATCAAGGGGATTGATGAGAAGGTCTTGGTCAAGTCTCTGACGGACAAGGTCAAGACGACGAATATGCACGCCTTCAATCACAAGGGTGTAATCACCAAGTATCTGAGTGCGAACGATATCCTTATCGAGTTCGCGCAGGTTCGTCGTGCACTGTATGAGACGCGTCGTACTCATCAGATTGCGGCTCTCCAGAAGGAGCTTCCGTACCATGTGAATGTTGTACGATTCATTGAGGACCAAATCAGCGAGGAGCCCGAGATTACGCTGTATCGCAAGTCTCGGAAGGAGTGCGACAACATCCTAGGCGAGGCAGAGTACAACCACGTCGATGAGTCGTATGACTACATCATGCGGCTGCCTGTCTCAAGCTTCACATCCGAAGAGATTGAGAAGCACAAGAAGAAGCTGGCAGACTTGCGTGGGAAGATTGCCGAACTTCAGAAGACAACCGCTGCGGAGTTGTGGCTTACTGAATTACGCTCGGTGTAGTAATAATGAGTGACTACAACAGAATTATGATGCAGGAGCAGTCGAAGGCTCGACAACAGTACAATTATGATCCGCAGATTATGATGCACAAAACTCGAAATTTTTCATCGAATATCGAGACATTCAACTCGACTGTCCCAACAAACATTGCGACAGTTGATCCCAGTGACTATACGGACATCCCCGTAGGTTCGCGTGCGGATCCAAGCTCAGTACAGGCAACACCAAAGACAGTATCCTTCAAGAGGTATGTGATTATGGATACTTCCCAGCGCGATTGGACGAAGCAACCGAATCCATACACCAATCTTGTTTTTAGTTTTGGAAGTCAATCTATATCGCCCAGTAACCCGCCAGTGTATGAGAACAATAACTTTATTCCTACCTTTGCTGTTGAGCAGTCGAATCTTCCTGCGCCTATCCCAGGGTTGCCGAATGCGGCAGGTTGGTCGCTTGCGGCTGTTCCAACCAATATCCAGTACCCTGCATACAATTCGTCTCTCCCCAAGGGAAACTTTATTGGCTATGATACTGGTTACACCATCCAACCCTCTGGATCTGGGTTTGGTAGTGTCTTCACACCTTGTAATGTACAAGCCATACGTCTGGTTCGTGCTGTGCTACCCCAGCGTCAGTTCTTGAACATCCCAATCGACCCTGGTACGAATCCAACCGATGCCTCTACGTCTCTGATTATCCAATCCAATATTGTTGGGAAACCGTATGCTACCTTCTCAACATATCCATATTTGATGTTGTATCTGAACGAGTACTTTGGTCAGTATGTAGGAGGCAATGAGCCTATGCGTCGGTCTTTTTCAGTCATGACCCAGAAGCAGCGTCAGCAGATCGACTTTACGAATACAACAGGTGCGCAGCAGTTTGACTATGAGCCTTGGGGTCAGGAAGCACTTCAGCTACAGAGTCCGATTACCAATCTTCAGAGACTCGCAATCACTGTAACGGACCCGAATGGAAACAATTTTGTGCAGAACGATGGATTGTCTGTTTCACTAATCCAAGCCACAGAAGATAGCATGTATCTCAAGTGCTTCACAGGTTCCTTTAACTACTTTAGTAGCAACGAGGTTCGTGTTGGAGACCGGGTGACTTTCTATTCAAACACAATCAGCAATATCCTAAAGCTATCCCTGCTTCAGTTCCTGGATAAGGATGTAGCAAGCTTTACGGTCGCATTGGGGGCTTCATCCTTCCCAGTCTTGATGCTTCTTGATTATGTTCAGGACTCCAATGGTATCTATGTACCTCGTGATAGTAATACCCAACGAACGAAAACATACGTGTCTTCCTTCAACGGATTTATGATTCCCAATTTTATTACAGTGGATTCGAACGGTAACGCAACTCCTGCGTATCCGGGTTCTATTCTCCCGGGCTCATCGAATGTATTGGAGCTCAACAATCTTATTGGGTCAAACATCCCATTTTTGAACACAACGCTACAGCCAGTGTATACTTTGGAGATTGATACATTGCAGCCTGATACGAAAGATATTGGTGGAAGAATTGTATTGTAGGAATACAAATGTCGTCTCTGGCTGACTACATAACTGAGTCATTCACAAATTTCTATACTGGTACAGCCATCCCGAATGCACCCAAGCATACGGGTCGCCTTCCGTTGAGCGACCAGGAGTCAAAGTTGTCTGTACCCAAGGCGGTTCTGTATGCCCCCGAGCCTTCCCTGGTTCCTGAGCGTATGTCGGAGCGTATCCAGTACCGTCACAATGATACGCCTCTGAACACTCTGTTCTTTGCCCAGTCGAACATCGAGACGCTTCAGAGCACTATTAAGAACACCGTCAAGCAGATGATTGGTGCGGACATTGACCGTCAGAGCGACGACGACCTCTTTATGATTATGCGAAGCTACTACCTCCAGTACGCCGAGAACAACCCCAACCGTGTTGGTGAGGAACTGAATGAGCTGAACGAGCGCGTGGTTAACTTCTCTGCTAATCGTATTTCAGTTGAGGTAGAGGCATACCGCTACTACCGTAAGGATATCCTTGACTTCCCTGCTCCGATTGCCAACCCCACCAATGTGAAGATCTACGGAACGCGGACAGGAGAGCTAAAAACCTTTTTCTGAGAGACACAATGAGTTTGTCTCGATATGATGATCGAATTTATCTAGACTACAAATCCAATTGGTTTGTGTGGGAATCTAGCTGGGACTCCTTCCGTCCAGTGGATAGTTTGAAATGGAATGGAACTAGATTTGTTCTTGATGACATTGCCTATACTACAGATCCCTTTGACCCGCTCTATGGGTATGGAACAGAGAAGATGAAACATGTTTGCCTGGCACTGACTCAGGCATACGAAGATTCTCTGGAGAAAGCAAGGAATGTTCGACATCTTTCAATTGGACCTACCGAGTGGTGGCGGGATAGGTCTGTTGCTGTTAGTGGTTGTGCTGATCGATCTATGTCTTCTTGGAAGCAGATGTGCCGTGGCAAACCCAGAACCTGTCGTTCAGCACCCAAAGGAAAGAAACTTACGAGACGACAACGAAACTAAGTAAATGCGAGTCAATCTAATTGGTTCCTATCAGAAGAATACCGGTGTCTCACAGGACATTGAGATTCTCCAGGGGCTGATTGTACATGTGTTTGGAAAGGATACGGAGATTCGCCCCGTTCCTCATTTCCATCCCCAGTGCCTACCGGCAGAATTGAATATCTTTGTCGAGACAATCAATCCTGCTCTTTTCGTCTATGCTGCAAAGAATGTTTGGATTCCGAATCCCGAATGGACTTATAAGACCTGGGAGCCGTATGCCCGAATGGTTGATGAGGTTTGGGTAAAGACTCGTGAAGCCGAGAAGCTGTTCCAGGATTGGAATTGTAAGACTCGCTACATTGGCTGGACTTCCATTGATAAGATGGTCTCTGAGAAGAAGAACTTTTCAAAGGCCCTTGTGCCTTCTGGGAAGAACATCTGGCGTAATCCTCGTCCAATCATTCAGGTGTATATGGCGATTCACAAGCAGAATTCCCTGTTGTTCCATCACTTGCCCGAGCTTCATATTGTCCATCAGCCTGAAGCTATTCCTCTTCCTCCACTCCCAGATCATATGACCTCCAAGATCATCCTTCATTCCGAGGTTATGCCCCAGGAGGAATACGATGCTCTTCTTCGCGAGTGTGGTTTGTGTATCTGTATGTCTGCGGCAGAGGGATTCGGTCATGCGGTCAATGAGTCGATGTCCTCTGGGTCAATCCTAATGTTGAGTCCGATTGATGCCTTTGTAGAACTCGCACCCAAGAATTCACTTTGGGTTTCAGAGCTCAAGCACACAGCTCACCCCCAGTGTCTTGGCAATCTGCTTGATGTTGATCTGACCTCTATGATGGAGACGCTTCGCTACTATGTAGAGTTGTCTCTGGACCAGCGTCGGTCAATGTCTGATGAGTCCCGTGATCTATATGAGAGACGCCATGCGACCTTCATCAAGCGAATGGAAGAGGTGATGTCAGACTACAAGGATATTCCTCCCTTCAATCTGGAGGACAGGCTTATGAAGGAGGAGGATATGCCACCCGTTTCCATCATTACGATTACTCGCGATCGTAGGGCATTCATTCCGCTAGCCAAGTACTGTTATCTAGCACAGGTATATCCCGACAATAAGGTTGAGTGGGTGATTGTTGATGATGGTAAAGATCCGATCAAGGATTTGATTACAGACCTTCCCAATGTCAAGTATATCTTGGTGGATGAACAGCTAACGATTGGTGAGAAGAGGAATCTTGGGATTGAACATGCAGCTCATGATGTTCTGATTATGATGGACGATGACGATGTCTATCCCAAGCACAGTCTGCTGACCCGCGTTGCCTATATGATGGCAGAGCCGAAGAAGGAGTGTCTCTTTTCGACAACGATCCCTTGCTATGATATCCACGGAACCAAGTCCTTTATGAATGTACCTCCGATCACACTGCCAATGAGCCAGCGAGTCTCAGAGGCCACACTCTGTTTCACACGAAGCTTTTGGCAGGAGCGTGAATTTCCTGACCAGCAGATTGCAGAAGGTGAGAGTTTCATCAAGGGTCGCGAAGAGCGTTGTCGTGAACTCTCGCCACAGGATGTCATTGTGAGTCTTGTTCACAAGAAGAACACAAGCTCTCGAAAGCCACCCCAGATGGAAACAAATGGATGTCACTATAGATTTGCCGATGAACTTTTTACGCTAGTTTCAGAGATCGGGTTGTCTATTGAATAGACAATGCCCATTGTACATGAATGGTCATACGATGACCCTAATTGGAACTACTTATGGTTTGGGTATTTTTCAGGTTGTCATAAATACGGAGATATTTTGACATTTGTGCGTAGCTATTTAGATTCTCTTCCACAGTCTATTTACCTATACATTCCTCGTGGGGATGGAGTTGTTCAACAACCAGGAAACCACCTTATCAGTCTTTCGGACATTGAGGAAAAAGAATCATTGGTCCCTTCTGGTTGTACATTTCTAACACTTGCTTTGAGTACTCGAAATAGTAGCCATCCTTCTATCATTTTAGCTCCATTGGACGACGGATTGTTTACTAGACCATTTGCCTTGTGTGATGTTACAATGGTTCCGTGGGAACAAAAACAATCAAGAGCATTCTGGAGAGGAAAATCAACTGGTGATACTCTTGAGTCCGAACCCTACAATCTGCGTATAAAGGTTGCCAATACACTTCAAGGGAATCCAAATGCTGACGTAGAGTTCGGTCAAGATACTTCGATCCAAACTTTTTTGAATTACAAATATCTATTGGTGTTAGATGGTACATGTATTGCGTCAAGTCTTCACTGGACATTCGCATCAGGATCTGTACCCATTTTGGTAACACATCCTGGCAACGATTGGTGGTTTAAAAGATACATAGAACCGATGAAACATTACGTCCCAGTGAACTATGATCTTTCGGACCTTGATGATAAGCTAAACTGGTTATTAGCTTATGATGACAAAGCCCAAGAGATAGCCGCCAATGCTATGGAGTTTTCAAAGTATTATTTGAGTTCGGGGTTTCAGAAATACCATCTCGAGAATGAGATTGCTAGACTGATGGTTTAATAGAACATGCCGCGCTTCTTCGTCGAGCGGCGGGTCTTGCGGCGACCACCGGCCACCTCACCGATCACGGGCTCAGCACCACCCTTGGCCAGCTTCTTCAGCTGCTTGGGCGTCATCTTCTTAAGCTTGGCAAGCATCTTCTTGGAAATCTTGCGGGAGCGGCGGCCAGCCTTCTGGCCAACGTCCGCGGGGGACAGCATGATCGCAGCACCACCCTTCTTGCCCACACGGCGGGCGGCAACCATCTCGCCAGTCTCCTTGTCGGCAATTACACCGGTTACACCAGATACGGGGGCAGTAGAGCTCATTTTATGTTTAGACGCATAGAAAATTCTACGAAGAGCAGGTGACGCACGAAGGCGGCTCGACCGTAAACTGCTGTGCCTTGGCGACTGCCTTGGTTCGCAAATAATAGCAACCCGTCTTTAGTCCTTTCTTCCACGCATACATGTGCATGGACGAAATCTTGGAATAGGACGGCTCAGCAACGAACAGATTCAGCGACTGCGACTGACAGATGAATGGGGCACGATCTGCTGCCATATTGATCACTGTCTTCATCGGGATCTCCCAGACAGTCTTGTACAGCTCTCGAATCTCCGCAGGGATAACACTAATACCCTGAACACTTCCATTGTTGGCAATAATCTGTGACCGAACATCCGATGTCCAGAGTCCAACCGCCATAAGGTCATTCACAAGATACTTGTTCACAACCATAAACTCTCCAGCAAGAACTCGGCGGGAATACAGGTTCGATGTAAAGGGTTCGATACACTCGTTGTTCCCCATAATCTGAGAGGTCGAGGCTGTCGGCATTGGTGCCAGCAACAAGCTGTTGCGCATACCATTCACGACTACCTGCTTCTTCAGATCTGCCCAATCGAGATAGGTACTGATACGAGGAGCATCCTCCCAGAGGTCAAACTGGAGCTGTCCCTTGGATGCCGGTGATCCAATAAAGGTTGAGTACGCACCCGTCTTGCCTGCGACAGGAATACCTCGCCAAGCATCCGCATTCGAACCCAGAAACTCGATTGACCTCTCATACGATGCCTCAACCGCAGCAAAGTAGATGTTCTCAAAGATCTCGCGATTCAGGTTCGTAGCACCCTCAGATGACCAAGGTAGCTTCATCATCGCAAACACATCCGCAAGTCCCTGAACTCCCAGACCAACTGGGCGATGCTTGGTATTCGACAGCTGTGTCTCAGGAGTTGGGTAGAAGGTCTTATCAATCACAATGTCCAGATTGCGAATGAGAATCTTGGTGTAGCGACGAAGAGACGCAAAGTCAAACACGCCATTCTTCACGAACTTGGGCAGTGCGAGACTTCCCAGATTACAGACCGCAGTCTCAGTCGGTGATGTGTATTCCATAATCTCGGTACAAAGATTGGAAGACTTGATGGTTCCTAGATTCTGCTGATTGGACTTGGAGTTTGCCGCATCCTTGTAGCACAGATACGGTGTCCCAGTCTGAATCTGCGAATCCAGAATCATAGACCAGAGCTTCT
>Ga0247722_10000954_pt1 | contig 16556 bp, 17 predicted proteins | sample MSEWelMarce3H_FC_FD_189094 | JGI IMG/M metagenome (GOLD analysis project Ga0247722, IMG submission 189094) | Subsurface sediment microbial communities from gas well in West Virginia, United States - MSEEL Well Study Marcellus 3H_FC | ecosystem: Environmental > Terrestrial > Deep subsurface >... | reverse complement strand
TGGTGTAAGACTGGAGTTTCACCCGCAATCGACTTCGCGCGCAATGAGCGAATCGACCACATTGATGATACCAATGGTCGTGATATTCGCCTCTTTGGCCAGTTCAATACACCGGTGGAGGTCCTTCGTTTCGCCCGACTGGGATACGAGAACAAACGCCACGTCGGAGTCTCGTGGGATATCGTGCTCCGTCATCTCCGCGCCGTCGAAGACCTGAACCGTGTTGAACCCGCACAACCCTTTGAAAAAATGCATACCATAGAGGCAGGCAAAATAGGACGTTCCGCAACCGAGCAATATCACATGTTTTATATGGGTGAGCTGCGCAGCATGTTGCTCGAGACCGCCCAATTTCACCTCGGTATCGCTCTTGATACGCCCTCCATTGTTGATGGCAGCATTGACGATGGCGGACTGTTCGAATATTTCGCGAATTGTCCAATGAGGATATGGGTCGGGCACCATGGTTCTCATGGAATCGCCCGCCTTTTTGCGCAAATAGGTGCTGGTGGTTTTGATTGCCACTGAGCCCAAGGGGAGGGACGACGATAACACACCGGATGATAACACACCGGATGATAACACACCCGACGATATCACACAGATGTCGTCGTTATTTAGCGTAATGTAGTTGGATACCTGGTTACAGAATCCGCTTTGTTCGGATGTGATTAGAACCGTGTTGTCCGTCTTGCCGACCAAGAGAGGCGAACCATTTCGGACGCAAAACAGATGGTCTGGCGTTTTGACATCGACCAATATGATTCCATAAGTGCCGCGAAGCCGCTGGATGACGCAGTTTAGCGAATCGTATGTGCTGGTGTTCGATTCATATGCGGCATAATATTCGACCAAGTTCACAATCACTTCGCTGTCGGTTTGTGAGCGAAAGGTGAACCCCTTTGCCATCAATTCGTCGCGCAATTCGGCGTAGTTTTCGATGATTCCATTGTGGACAATGGCGAAGCGACCGCTTTGCGAGAGATGAGGGTGGGCGTTCTTGTCGGTTTTCATTCCGTGGGTTGCCCAGCGATTGTGACCGATTCCGGCGCCACCTTTAGGGGTCGACAGATGTGCCGTTTTTTCGCGCAGCTTTACGAGCGAATCGAGTGAACCAGTAGATGCGTATTTGTGGATGTCGATTTGGGCGCGCCCTTGTTCGACGACCCCCAGACCAGATGAATCGTACCCGCGATTCTGTAGTTGGATTAAACCATTGATGATTTGCCGGTAGATGTTTTCAGTAGTAGAGGTTGTTAGGATACCGAATATTCCACACATATAGGATTTGTTTGTGAAATCTATTTATGTCGTTTATTGATAAAAATGCGTCCTCGTTTTTCAACGGATTAGAGGCGGCACCCTTCGGGTGCCGCCTCAACATTATCCTATGCCCATTTAGCAATTTGCTATGCGTAAAAAATCGGCGAAAATCATCATTCCAGAAAATATATTAAACGAATTATGAGTCAAGCAAATGCCGCCGCACGAAAACGCAGAGCAGGAGGAGCATCCATTTCTGGAATGCCCGAACCGGTTGCCCAACAGGCGCCCCCGCAGGGGGCGGGACTCACTCTTCCGCAAGTGATTGCTCTCGTTGATAAGAGACTGGTTAATTTGGAAACATTTATGCGCGAGACTAAGACGCAAGTGCCAGCACAAGTACAGGCGCCAGCGCTAGCACCAGCTATTGACGATGAAATGCTCGACGAAATAAACACCAAGTTCGATTTGTTGGCGGGCGAGGTCGCCGAATTGAAGGATATGCTGGTGAAACTCCAGTCTTACACCATGGAGGTCAACAAGAAGTTGTTTGATGAACGTATCCAGTTGTTGTCGGATGTCAAGGATACGGACACGATGACATTTACACTGAATAAGAATGATAATGTTGTGTTGGAATTGTCTGACGATGAATAAACTGGACCTTGGTATCATAACATTTTTACTCGTAAATATATCGGCAAATATTTTTAACAAGCGCACAGTAGGTGTGCTTGTTAAAAATCGTTACTACCCGTAGGGAACCGCTCATTTTAAGATTTAAATCGTACCGATTTGCTGGCGGAAAAGCATAAGCTTTTCCTAAGCGGATTTACCGACGCTCCCTTTGGGAGCATCGGCTAATTAAATCTTTAATTGTGTATATAGCTATATTTATGAGCAAACGCAAATTGATGGATAGCGTATTTACATCATCCAAATCCGCAAAATTGACGAGTTATTCTACCCAGGACTGGCGAGCATTTATTCCAGTTGTTTTGGATTTTTTGCCGTTGATGGCGGATGAATATAAAAAGAAAAGGATAGTAGGTCCCGGAGTTACGCTCGACCGATGCTTGAATAAATCCGAGCCATTGTGTCTACAAGATGCGAGATGTCTTTACATGAGAAATAAGAAAACATGCGTGGACAAGAGACGGGTTGAGTATTTTCTTCCAAAACAAAAGGGGCGTTCTACACAATTCAATAATCCGACAAACACAATCGCATACACAGTACATGCCGCCGGAACATTTTGGGACGATGAAGTCGTGAACCATAATCATTGGAAAGTGGCGTCTTGCTTTGATTTGGTCAAAGATGAGCCAATGAATATAGTTCTGATTGCGTTTTCAAGCAATGCCCGGAGCAATGTCCGCCGTGAAACGGAACACGAATTGGCCGAGTTGGTTGATTTAATCAGTTCGTATTCGAGCATGAATTACAATTTTGTCGTTACGGGGCATTCGATGGGTGCCATGTTTGCATTACAATTTGCTCAACTATTGAAACTTGCGGATCCTCGTTTTTTTGAAGATAGATGTACGGTTGTTGCGTTTGGACCCTATCGTGGTTATTATCCGATGGACCCGACCTTCATAGATTGTACAAATGTGGCGGTTTTTGTGGCGGTGGAAGATGGTGAAAACCCGGACCCGTTTTTATTTTTACAAACATATGACCTTACTGGTGAATATTTTTTGAGACCTATATTTTTTGATAATGAGCAGTTTTTTACAAACCTTGGCAACATCGGGTTTGATAGTGTATTTAAAAGACACGAATTACAGAATTATCGAACAGTGATGTTGTCTTTATTGGGGAAATTAGGCGGCGATTTTAATGCTATGGTGGATAGCGCCAATAATACTACTCTGGGTGAATATGTGATTGCGAAGAAAAATGAAGAGGAAGATGCGGAAAGACTCGATTTTGAGAAGCTCCGCCAAGGCATTCTTCGTACCAATCATCAGAGAACTCGTGCAAAGCCAGCGAGTACGAAGTCAGTCCGTGTGAAAACAGCAAGCGCAAAGTCATCGAGTACAAAGTTAAAACGTGGCGGGACACTTCGAAAACATCGTAAATAATTGTCGTTATTTTTACAAATAGAGGATTTGTAAAAATCTGTATATAGATGTATTAGTTGGTGCCTTTATGCGTCGGCGGTCGACACTTATGCGTAGCACACCTTGTGTCTTTAGCGTCGGTACACCTTAGGTGCTTGTCGGCGCTTCGCGCCTTAGCACCAGTCGGCGCGAAGCGCCTTATACGTCGGTACACCTTAGGTGCTTGTCGGCGCTTCGCGCCTTAGCACCAGTCGGCGCGAAGCGCCTTATACGTCGGTACACCTTAGGTGCTTGTCGGCGCTTCGCGCCTTAGCACCAGTCGGCGCGAAGCGCCTTATACGTCGGTACACCTTAGGCGTTTCACGCCTGTCGACACCTTGTGTCTTAGGCTACCATCTTCGCCTTAATCGCTTCATGGCTTTGATAATTACTCACCACAAAATCATCCACCACATAATCCTCTATATTATCTCGTTTCACACCCATTTTCAGCGTCGGGAATACAAAAGGCGTTCGATCCAATTGCGTCGTCGCCGCCTCAATGTGTTCTTCATACAAATGGCAATTCCCCTTGAAATACACAAACTCATACGCCTCTAATCCACAATGATGCGCAATCAAATGTGTCAGAAAGCTGTACGACGCGATATTGAACGGCACGCCCAGCAATTCGTCGCAACTTCGCTGGGTCATTGCGCATGACAGCTTGTTGCCATCATGGACGTTGAATTGACATATCATATGGCACGGGGGCAGCGCCATTTCGTCCAGCTGGGACGGGTTCCATGCGGTCATAATAAGACGGCGACTGGTCCGCTGGGCGGGGTCTTTAAGTGCGTCGATGATTTGCTTGAGTTGGTCTACGCCACCGCTTAGGCCGCCACCGCTTAGGCCGCCACCGCTTAGGCCGCCACCGCTTAGACCAAGGCCTAAGCACTCATTCAATTTATTACTCACACCACCAGTCTCGGCATCGTAGTCCCCGCCAAAATGACGCCACTGAAACCCGTACCCAGGTCCAATGAGCCCCTCCCTATAATGATGTAGGCCGCGGGAATCCAAGAATGCGCGACTGGTATTGCCATCCCAAATATGGACCCCCTGTTCTTGTAACAAGGCATTGTCCGTTTGGCCGCGAATAAACCACAACAACTCTTTCAAACACGTCTTCCACGCGGTCTTTTTCGTTGTCAGAATCGGCATTTTTCCGTCGGTCAATGAGAATCGCATCATTTCGCCAAAAATGCTCTTAACACGGCCATTGCGACCTTCTTCCCAAGTCCCGTTGTGGATGATTTTGCCGATGACGTTCAAATATTGGTATTCCTCGGCGTTCATTATGGTTTTTTGGGTGACCTCTTTATACCTTTTAACTTTTAATTACCGATTTATATATCAATTCTGCTTTGCGTGTATTTTGTTTGGGTATAATATAGATACTCATGGATAATATCATCAGCGAGGCACGTTCGATAAACGATAATACTTTTTTGAATCATATTTTCAGCACATCCGAAGAGAGCAAGGCGGAGATTCTCAATGTGGTCCAATATGCCGTCATGGGCGTTTTGCCCGTGGTCGGACTCAACAAAACCATCCAGAAGTTCATCCCCGAAGCCGATGTCGAGAAGTCTTCGCTAGAAGTTTTAGCCGAAATCTTCATCCAAATCGTCGTGATGTTTGTCGGCGTGGTTCTGATTCACCGACTCGTCACCTATTTCCCTACATACAGTGGATACAAATATGAGGCGTTTAACTTGACGACTGTGATACTCGCGTTTTTGGTGATTGTGCTCAGTTTACAGACGAAGTTGGGCATCAAGGTGAACATTTTGGTGGACCGCGCGCTCGAGTTGTGGAATGGGCCGAGCAAGGAAGTCGTGAAAAAGGATTCGAAGAGACCGGTGAATAACCATGCGGTAAGCCAGGCGGATACACTCGATAACTCGGGGGTCCAAAACGTAGTTTTTCCTCCTCCACCGGCTATAACAACTTCAAACAGGTCCTCGGGCCAGGGACACGACTATATGCTGAAAGCCTCGGGCCAAACTAGTGATTTTTCGGATTTTGGCCCCATGCCAGCAAATTCAGCATTAGCGGGAGGCAGCTTCTGGTAAGTGGCTCCGTAGGAGCCACGACTATAAGCTGTAAGTGGCTATAAGCTGAACCAAAGGCAATTTACGACTGCGTAGTCCCCAGCGACTATAAGCCGACGCTCCATCCTACGGGATATCGCTTATCCAAAAAGCGGCGACTGCGTCAAAATGGTTTTCATTTATTTTATCAAATCGATATAATAAATTGGAATGTGTGTAACTTGAAATTGTTACACCATATAATAATATGGATTATATTTATATCCGATGGCAGGCAAAAAAAGGTCAGGGTTAGCAAGCCATAGAAAAGCCTATACATGGCCTCGTTCAACTATCGAAGTACCGATTACATACACAGTTACATATGACGGTAACACAAATACCAGTGGAAATGCTCCGACAGACAGTTATGTTCCTTATTCAGATGGTTCAATTGTAATTATTTTAGGTAATCCAGGAACACTCGCAAAAACAGGATTCATCTTTGCCGGATGGAACACCGAGTCAAATGGCACCGGAACATCTTATTCGCAAGGAAATACATTTACAATTAGTGATAATACAACATTGTATGCGAAATGGTCAGCCGTGCCTCCTCCATCCACACCAACAGCATTGTCGAGTGTAGGAGGCAATCAAGCGGCATATATTTTGTTCACACAAAGCGGGACTGTAACAAACTACGAATATTCTACGGATAATGGCGCGACGTTTTTACCATTTAGTCCAGCACAGATTTATAGCCCCGTAGAAATAAACACACTATCGTCCGATGGAGTAACTCGTTTAACAAACGGCACAGCATACACTGTCAAATTGAAAGCGGTTAACTCGGGAGTATCAAGTATTGAATCTGACCCGGTTGATGTCACCCCCGCGACAACCAGTTTATTAGGTACAAATCGAATCGTATACTTAGACGCAAATAACTCGAGCTCTTACTCTGGAACTGGAACAACTTGGACAAATCTTGCGTCAAGTGGGGCCTATAGCGCTACACTCAATGGGTCGCCAACATTTAATACAACCGCCGATCCGGGTAATAAATATTTTGAGTTTAATCCAGGAGCCGCTACGGGGCAATTTGCTCAAATTAATCAAGCCCTTGATATTAATCCAGTTTTAAATGAACCATTTACTATTCAAATGTGGGTTCGAATTAATAATGTAGGGTCACAAGGTTCTTTGGTAAGTAAAGTATTTGGAGCTCCATCCTATGATGGATATGCTTTAGGTTATCGAACAGATAACACATTACAATTGCATGAAAATGGTTCATCACAAGTGAATTATTTTAGTTCAGTTTCTGGAGTTTTAAGCAGTGGATGGGTACTCTATACCGCAAATATTCAATTCGGAAATGGAGGAGGAACTAAAAATAAGTTGTTTGTAAATGGTCGCCAAGTTATGACTGCAACAAGTAATGAATCTGGTATTCCATCTTCTACTCAAAATCTTACATTTCCAACAGGATTTTATGGAGAGGGAGAATGCGACATTGGACAATTTTATTATTATAACACAGAGCTCACAACAACACAAATCATACAAAATTATGATGCGTCAAAACCCACATATATGTAGATATGACACTTCTTGTTCTTCCCTTCGGAAACGCTCATAAAAATAAAATGACAATCATTTTATTTTTTCATAACATTAGAGGCATCTATATCGTCGTTATTTTGCCCTCTTCTTTTGGACCCGCTTTCGGACCATATTTCTCGAACAAATGGTGCACGATATTGATCATGTTCGAAAGAATATTCATCGGTGAGCTATAATCGAACACATGCGCCACGTGGTCATCATCATCCCCCACCATTTTCAAACTGTAGTGCCAAAAAGGCGGTACGTACAATACCTGCCCTTCCTCTACGTTAAACTCGATAAACTTCATCTTGCTAATCTCCGAGTCATTCTGCTTCCAAACATTGAGAGGCGACGAAAACTCGTATTCGCGGTAGTTCTTGTTTAGCGCCATGTATTTCGTGGACCGCCACGGCGTCATTTTCACCACATACTTGCCCCCAGTGATGTAGATATAACGGCGCTCAAAAGTGTGGTAAGACAAGGGCGTCGTGACGCCGGCGGACCCCAGCAACAAATCGTAACGGCTAAATACGGACAGCGCCGGTTCCAAGTATTTGTCCAGTTGCTGGTAGTATCGCTGGATGCCCGTTTCTTCGATGAAATACTGGTTGCCGCTGCTAAAATATTTGCCTTCGGTGTCGGTTTTCATGAGGCTGTTGGCGGCGCTTAAAGAGAGGACCACGGAAGTGGGTGGTCGGTCGGCGTGGTAGTCGGCGACCTCTTTCACATATACGTCGAAACTGCCTTGTTCGGCAACCATTTTTGTGAGAGGCATGGATTTGAGATTGGAGTCGTATTCGCCGAATTGGAACACGAATGGTTGTTTCAAATTGGCATTGGCGTTGATGTCTTTGTTGGTGGTGTAGTCGGTTTCGTAGATTTCGACATCGTCGCCCTTTTTCAGTTGGAATATGATCTGGCTATACAAAATTAAAACAACGATAAAAATGAGGATCGAGTATATGGTGTCCATTGTTCATAAAAAATGGACACATCTTTATTTGGATATGGGGACGACGATACGTAGTCTTTGTGTGGACCGATGGTCTTTGTGTCGACCGATGGTCTTTGCGTCGACCGATGGTCTTTGTGTCGACCGATGGTCTTTGCGTCGACCGATGGTCTTTGCGTCGACCGATGGTCTTTGCGTCGACCGATGGTCTTTGCGTCGACCGATGGTCTTTGCGTCGACCGATGGTCTTTGCGTCGACCGATGGTCTTTAAAACTTACGGTCAAACTTGGTATAAGATTTCTTTGGGCGGATGTTCTTCTTTGTCTTGCGGCGTCTCTTTTTGGCACCGCCCTGGGCAGCTGCGTCTGTAACTTTGGCTTCGAGACCTTTTGACCCTTGCTGAGCTTTTATATCACATGCCGCAGCAATTAATGCGTCAAATACATTAGGTCCGAGTGTTTTTTTTAAGTCCTCCAATATATTAGCAGCTTCTTCTGATGTTATTTTGAGGATAGGACCAGTAGCCTCAGAACCAGCATCATTAACGACAGTAACTTTATCATCAGCATCATTAACGACAGTAACCTTATCATCAGCAGGAGCCTCAGCAGCAGGAGCCTCAGCAGCAGGAGCCTCAGCAGCAGGAGCCTCAGTAGCAGGAGCCTCAGCAGCAGTAGTACTCGCAGAAAAAGCCGCTCTAATACTGGATTTTAACTTGGTTTTAATTTTTTCAGGAAATTGTGTCAATTTTTCTTTAATTTTTTTATCTTTATCAATCTCTTCTGGTATGGTTATGTTTTCAATGGCGCTTAAATCAATTTTATCCAATGCTTCATCCACTTTTTCAAATGGAAGCTTGGCCAATAATTCAGCTTTCATTTCGTCTGTAAAAACAAACGGAATCACTGGTATTTTATCAATTTCATCTTTAACTTGCCCAGTAAGTTCATCTATTTTTCTATTTATTTCACCTTCTATTTCATCTAGTTTTGTAAGATTGTCTTCAATAATTGGCACAATTGATTTTTCTATCCCTGTTGTAATTATTGGTGTAATTGCTGATAAAATTATATCCATTTTACGTGTCCTATACACTAGCTTAATAAATTGATTTGTTACAATTTATTAAACCTTTGCACTTTTAAAATGCCGATTATATAACCTGAAATCGCCGAAGGCGATTTCTTGGATATAAAAGGTGATTTATCAGTTGCAAAGTGACAGTTACCTAAGCACGTTCAAAGATGCCGACCTCTGGTCGGCATTTAAAATGTGCAAAGGTGTAAAAATATTCCTAAACAGTCGCTCCGCTTTATAAGTCGTTACACTTTATAAGTCGCTCCGCTTTATAAGTCGTTACACTTTATAAGTCGTTACACTTATCGTGCGGATGTGGCAGGGGCGGCACCACCACTGTTACTCGGGCCATATCCCACCTCCAAGGGCACACGAGCATAGTCGGGCTCGTATGTGCTCTGGTTCCACGGTCCTACATCCTGCTTGGGGATAATAGGGTCGCTTCTCAACTGGAGGTTGGCGTTCTTCATCGACTGGCCAATTGTGTCTAAACCAATGTGGTAGCCGGCCTGGAGCATATCACCGTTCAAGATATTGCCCTGGGCCATGTTGACGGGGTTGAGCGCAGCCCACTGACTGTTCTGGTCAACGGGCAAGAGCTCGTTGGGGTTGGCGATGGGGCCGAGGGCCTGGGTCGCAGGGACATCGACCGACTTCTTGTCGGCAGCGACGGCAGGAGCGGCATCCGTGGATGTACCTGTCGCCATGGCATCGACACTGGTGAACTTGACGCCCGAATATTGAGTCAATAGCCAGATGGTGATTAAAGCAAAGACGACAACTAAAATACGGTTTAATGTTAAGACCCTGGAGGCACCAGTTCTGATATCTTTGAATAATTCGGATAACATTGCTAATATATATTACGGATTGATAAATTATTTTATAGCTATGTTACAACTTGATGAATCTTGGCGGTCGATAAATCTTTGGCGGTCGATAAATCTTTGGCGGTCGATAAATCTTTGGCGGTCGATAAATCTTTGGTGGTCGATAAATCTTTGGTGGTCGATAAATCTTTGGCGGTCGATAAATCTTTGGTGGTCGATAAATCTTTGGTGGTCGATAAATCTTTGGTGGTCGATAAATCTTGTCAACCGTTTATTGATCATCATCGCTGAGGTCGTCCAAATCCTCTAAATCACTTTCATCGTCACTATCATTCAAATCTTTCAACATATAGAGGTTTTTGATTCGTCGGGCTTCCATAAACTCCGTTAAAGCCACCGCCTTCGCCACCTTTGCCTTTTGTAGCGCCTCTCTGTACATTTCGTAGTAAACCTCTTTTTTGTCTTTTAATTGAAAAGTATCGGCGGCGTCGATTTCATTCACATCCAGATTTACTTCTAAAATGTCGTCGGACCCAGATAATCCTAAATAGTCGTCATCGTTATGGTTATCAATAACTTCGTTATTGGTGACTTCGTTATTGGTGACTTCGTTATCGGTGACTTCGTTATTGGTGACTTCAGTATCAGCAATAATAATTGGGTCTTCTAATATTGGGTCAATTATATCTGTTTCAAACCCGGAGTTATCTTCCAAAAACATAGGGTTGGCAATTGGTTCCTCTTCTTGAATTACAGGATTTTGATCTAGTACCACTTCTTGGTCAGAACTTATATAGTGACGACTATTTTCTTCGTGAGAACTCGGGATGGTGCTATCTTCTATCAAAACAACCGGGTCCACCGTTTTTGCTAAATGTTTTTCTACCGGAGGCGGAGTGCGTCCCTTCAAAATAATACAACTATCGAACAAATCGCTCAGTTTCATCACCATCAGCTGTTTCATCTCCACATCCACGCAAAAACTCTTGCTCGTACAGCGGACCCCCTGTATCTCTAAAATCGCGATCATGGAGGTCTTGTCCGTGATTTGCGCGGCCTCCACCGCCATCTCGTCTTCGTCATAGATTTTGAGCGGCTTGGCGTCCGGTTTCGAGTTGATATTGACACGCACGCAATATTGCTTCCCCGACCGAAAGAGTTTCACCATTGGGCTAAAACATCCCTCGATGTCGTCCTCGCTCATTTCACTGGCGAACCATTTGCCTCGATTGTCGTAGATTTTGCGGCGGATGGTGGTTTCCAGCGCCTCCATCCACTGAATGATTTCTTCGTTTTCATTGGTGAATACGAGGTCGGTATACATTTTGCGACCGGAGCCGACGATGCCGGCTTTTGATACACATTTAGGAGTTTGAATATAGAGGGGGCCGCGGTCCATCAATATTTTGCTAAAATGCGCGCCGCCGATGATTGATGCTGGTGTTGTGAGTGAGATTCGGTCAAATTGGAATGATGGGATGGCGTCGTGAATCTCGGGCGGAGAGGACATGGATATAATGAATGGTTGAAAAAAGGGCGGCCGGATAACCGAATTGGCTTTTGCTACACTTATCTTTTGCGTTTGCCTCTATGAATCCATTTGTTAAAAAAATATAATAATGAAGTCGATTAAGCAAACCGTGGTGGATTTGTTTCAAAATGAGAGCATTCGTTCAGAAATCAAAGACATATTAAAACCTTTTGGCGTGATTATTTACAACGAAGTGTATTTTTACTTGTTGATGATTTTGGTTTATTGCGGAATACTTTTTGTTGCGATTTTGTGCGGGTTGTATTACATGTTGGGAATTAATAGGCAGTTGAATATGATTTTGGAGAAAAAAGAATATCTGGATATGTTATAATAATGGACGGATCCAAGCAAATCGAGATGCAAATTGAAGAACCCAAAACACCGGTTGTTGCCGAGGCCAAGGTCGACGAGACCAAGGTTGACGAGGCCAAGGTTGACGAGGCCAAGGTTGGAGGAGCCCTCGCCTTTTCTGAGTTGTCATCGCCTGCCAAGGTTGGCGGTAGCAGAAAACACTCAAAGAAGAACTCCAAACACAACAACTCAAAGAGACGTGGTGGATCGAAAAAGCACAACAACTCCAAGCACAACAACTCCAAGCACAACAACTCCAAGAGGAGACGCCAACGTGGTGGCAAATGAATGCATGACCTGAGTATGTAAGATGACCTCTATTAAGTCATGTATAAGACGACCGTCAAAACAATATAAATATTTAGACCCAGTATAAATAATTATGGCAGACCCCGCTTTTAGCGATATGATACGTAAATGGACCGCGGCAGATACGCAGATTCACAATTTGAATAACCAGTTGCGTGATTTGCGGTCGACTCGCGACCAACTAACTATGGGTGTGTGCGATTACATGAAGACGAAGGGTCTCGATAAACGCAAAATCGAGATTTCCGACAGCACGTTGTCGTATTATGAGAAGACGGAGACGTCCTCTCTTAGTTATAGTTATTTAGAGAAACGATTGGGGGAAATCATTCCAGACAAAGACCAAGTTGAACAAATTATTACGTATCTGAAAGACAAACGCGAGACGAAAAAGGTCCCGGATTTGCGCAGAGTATATAGGAAGGACGCGGGGTCTAGCGAAGTACCTTGAACGAAGTACCATGAACGAAGTACGGTCTAACGAGGCACAAAATAACGAGGCACTATAAACAAAGGTCCACTAATACAAATAAACTCACGGTTTATTTGTACTCAATTACACCGTTGAATAATTAAAACGGCGCGGTAAGGCAAAGCCGACAGCTTATACCGGTATATAATATACTGTATGCCAAACATAGCACATTTAATGGATGAATATGGATTAAAATACAACAAAATCATTGGACCTTTGGATACAATGTCTGGCGGAGGCGGTGGCACCGAAGACCTGTACATCCCATTCGGCCTCTATTGCCGAAAGTCCGGACCCGATTACGTACCCACCAAACAAACCGTTTCAAAAAAAATGCTCGACGATGACATATTCGACAAATTATTTGGTTCAGTTCTTTACGGCAGTAATGCCGATAAGACACAGAAGACAGTTTTACCAGCGGTTACAAAAAAACAGACCCGACGCCAAGGTAAATAACCAACGCCAAGGTAAATAACCGACGCCAAGGCCAACGCCAAGGCCAAGGCCAAGGCAAATAATATGATTATCCTAGGAAAATAAGAACTTAACACAATGAGATCAACGCGTAGTGACGTCAGGAAAATATCTGGTCGCCAGGAAAAAGAACAAATCAAAAAAGCTTAAACGAATTTGCTCTAAATTGTTATATGACTAACGTATCATCTACTAAAACCAAAACCACCCGAAAACCCGCCATCCAACTCCAGGTTGTCGAGGAACCCGACGACGATACCAAGAAGAAGGGACGCAAACCCAAGGGCGGGAAACTCATCGTGAAACCCGTCGATACCCAGGAGCAGGCGACCCCCCTCGAAAATATCATTTTACACTTGAAATGCTCATCGAAGGATTTGACCGAGTACAATAACCGGGTGAAAGATGTGTTGTCCTATAACCCCGACTTGCCTCCCGCCATCATGACCTACAATGGCGCCAATTCCGGAGCCAACTATTTCGTCTATAACGACGCAAAGAGCCCCGTCGCCGCGTACAATGTGGAGTCGTGTGCGGCTGTTTGCCCTAAATGTAAGGGGGATAACGAGGCTGCCGCAGATAAGGATGACGACGTGTCGATAAAGGATATCAATGCCAAATTGAAAAAGCTGAAGCTGGCATTGTATAAGAACAATTTGACCGACAAAAAGGCGGCGTGTTTCTGGTGTACGTATGAGTACGACAGCCCGACGTGCTATATCCCGAAACATGAGTCGGAGGCGGGGCTGGTCGTCTATGGGTCGTTCTGCCGACCGGAATGTGCGGCGGCGTATTTGCTCAAAGAGAGCATCGACGACTCGGTGAAGTTCGAGCGATACCATTTGCTGAACCAGGTGTATGGCAAGATTTATGGCTATAAGAAGAACATCAAGCCGTCGCCGAATCCGTATTATTTGCTTGATAAATTTTACGGGACATTGAGCATCCATGAATATAGGAAGCTTTTGAAGACGGAGCATATGTTGTTGACCATTGAGAAACCGATGACGCGGTCGTTGCCGGAATTGTATGAGGAGACGGATGAGACGATACTCAATATTGGGAGTAGCAAGACGTCGAATATTGGGTCGTACAAGGTGAAGCGGCAGAGTGAAAAGGTCTCGGGGCCGAGCAAATTGGATATCATGATGTCGACGTTTGGTATTACGGTGGCTTAAAGGTGCACCCTAAAGGGTGTTAAGACGAAGTCGACACTGCACCCTACGGGTGTTAAGCCGACAGTGCTCCCTAAAGGGTGTCTAAAGGGTGTTAAGCCCACGGAACACCCTAAAGGGTGTCTAAAGGAGCACAAAGTGTTTAAAGTCCGTGATTTGTGAATAGATGCTGTGTAATCACCTGGATGGTTGCCAGTTTACCAGAACTGATAGAGTCGGGTTCAGCGAATGATATTATATTGACATTTCCTATAATATCAGTTCCCCAAGTGAGAGTTTCAGCCGTTGTTCCGACTGACGGCACTTCGTTTGTCATAGGTTCCGTCGTTCCGACTAAAAGGTGTGACGGCACTTCGTTTGTCAAAGGTTCCGTCGTTCCGACTAATAGGTGTGACGGTACTTCGTACGTCATAGGGCACATATCGAGGACGCAAATGGTGCGACACTTAGTATTTTTGAGCATATCTAGGATTTCACTATTCGTAATGATTTCATAGTCAGAACCAACCATTTGTTTGGTGAGTTTGTCGTAGGATTGAGACATGGGGTAAAAGTCGTATTTGTAGGGCAGAGGTTCTGGTGCAGGAGGAGGTTCTATAGGAACTATAGGTTCTGTGATTTGTTCTGTAGGCATAGGAACTAGAAAAGAAGGAACTTGAGGTTCTGTAGGTAGAGGAACTAGAAAAGAAGGAACTTGAGGTTCTGTAGATAGAGGAACTAGAAAAGAAGGAACTTGAGGTTCTGATGGTTCGGTTGCCTCTGTTGTTGCCTCTGTATGCAAAGGAACTTGAGGTTCTGATGTTGCCTCTGATTGTGGTTCTGTTGTTGCCTCTGATGGTACCTCTGTTGTTGCCTCTGATGGTACCTCTGTTGTTGCCTCTGATGGCGTGTCTGTTGCTGCCTCTGATAGTGGTTCTGTTGTTGCCTCGGATGGTACCTCTAGTATTTCTTCTGTAGTTGTTGGTTCCAATTCATCAATGGTAATAGTAATGGTTGACTCATCAACAGGTAATGGTATAAAGGTATCCATAGGTGGGATATCCATAGGTGGGATATCCATAGGCACAGGCATCAGCGCCCAGTCAATCGACTTTACAATTTGAATCCCACTTCCATATCCGGCATAGTAAATATAGATTTCCTCTAAACTGGTGCTCTCATCGACCAAGGCTTGGACCGCGGTCATAATCTGAGCCTTTGTCAAAGATGTCCATTCGTCGGACAAATATGTGATGTTTTCCTCTAAAATGCCGTAGTCGGCGATGAAAACCCCGCGGGCATTTACGGCGATATTGATGCGGCCGGAGAGGGCGATCGCCGGAGTCGATGAATAATTGAGGCTGAGAATGAGAACCTTTTTTGTCATATTATATATCAATAATGATAATATGATAATTATAGGTTTATACTGGGGGTTTATATGCTATGCTTCTTGCTGTTGTAATACCACCGTTTGATGGAACCGCATTCCAACTTGTTACAGTTGTACTTGTTGCAATCTTTGGGCCGTAATCTCCACCGACAACCCATAATCCATTACCATATGTTACACTATATATAAAACTACCTTGACCACTTGCATAAAGACCCCCCATTGAGCCAGTTGGAACAGTTGTCCAAGCACTTCCTGTTGAACTATATGCAATTCTGGCACGCTGGTAATTACCATCATAATGAGTACCAACAGCAACCCATAATCCATTGCCATATGCTATGCCGCGAAAGGTAGTAAACCCAGAAATACCAGAAGCTGCTGTCCAATCAGTTCCATTTGTATTACTATATACTATACTACCTGAACCAACCGCAACCCATAATCCGTTTCCATATGCTACATCTAATGCGGAACTAATACCACCACGATTTGCTGACGGAACAGCAGCAAAGCTTGTTCCATTGGAACTTGTCACGAGTACTGACCCAACACCACACGCAACCCATTTATCAACACCATTATATGCTAAACGATAACCGGTAGTAATACCACCTGCTGATGTAGCAGGTGACCAATCAGTTCCATTTCGACTTGTTACTATTTTATTTGTACCCTCGCCCACAGCAACCCATATCCCCACACCTAAATTATCTTTTCCATATGCTATACCACCTTGTGCACCAGATGAAAACTCACTAGTCGAACCGGATGGAACAGCAGTCCAATTTGTTCCGTCCGTGCTTGTTGCGATTCCTGGACCAATGGCAACCCATAACCCCGCACCAGTACCATCTTTGCCATATGCTACTGTTGCTCCAGAACTAATACCACCTTTTGTTGTAGAATTTCTCCAAGTAATTCCATCCGCACTTGTTACAATTGTGTTTCCGCCACTACCAACCGCAACCCAGTTTACTATTGG
>Ga0247722_10000953_pt1 | contig 16568 bp, 15 predicted proteins | sample MSEWelMarce3H_FC_FD_189094 | JGI IMG/M metagenome (GOLD analysis project Ga0247722, IMG submission 189094) | Subsurface sediment microbial communities from gas well in West Virginia, United States - MSEEL Well Study Marcellus 3H_FC | ecosystem: Environmental > Terrestrial > Deep subsurface >... | reverse complement strand
TTTGTAGAGAGTGGGCATCAATCAGATCCCGCGACCCCAATTCGAAAATGGTTTTAACCGCGGACTTGGAGATGTTTTCCAGGAAGGCGTCGTGAAAGTAGCTCATTATGGGGGTTTGAATAAATGCCTCTAAATTAATATATTGTAAATAACATAAAATAGTTGTCTAAAATATAATAACTACTACCATCTGTATGATTCAAAAACAAAGTATCATTATCATCGGTTCCGGAATATCAGGTCTCACAATTGCTGCGGGACTTGAAACCAGCGATTTCTTACTATTAGAGGCGCGCGACCGCATCGGCGGGCGAGTCTTAACCACATCAAGCAATTTGGATATGGGCGCCGCATGGCTCCACGGTTCCACCGGCAACCCCTTGAATAAGTATTTAGATCAAAAAAACCTGATCCCTGTTTCAAATAGCAATCCATGGATGCACCCCGAAAACACGCCGATAAAATATTTGTCCGACACATATGTTATCGATGCCTCGAGCAATACGAAATGGCGCGCCTTGGCAGCTCGTATCGCCTCTATGCCCGGAATTTCCATCGGCGAAGCTCTGCGCGCCATCGGATACGATGAAGACCCCGTTATTTTCAGTTTCATCTATTTGATGGAGGTCTGGTGCGGCGGGAGTGTGTATAACATTCCAACCTCGTTTTTAGAAAGCGATGAGTTTCAAGTCGCTCTGTTTGGCGATTACGGCGGCAACCATAGTCTTTTCAAGACAGGCGCATTATCGGTTGTGGATGCACTAGTGTCGACAGCGCACCATAATATTCACGAACGCATTCATTACAATAAGGTCGTTGTCGAGGTGGTTTACGGCGCGACGGGTGTAGAGGTATATACCCAAGATGGTTCCAAATATATGTGTGAAAAATTATGTATCACTGTGCCTCCCAAACCCCTTCAAAATATCCGTTTTGTGCCGCCTCTAGACGACGCAAAAATAAAAGCCTTGTCTGAAATCAAAATGGGTTCCTACAAGAAAATACAGTTGGAGTTTGACCGCGCCGACGTGTTCTGGGGTGAAGAGCCAATGATGCTGACGTGTAATCCGAAAACCACTGGGAAAGATTACTATTTGGGCGACGGCGATGCGGCGTGTCCGTATGTCTTGTGGAATAATTATATGTCTTCTAAAAATAAACCCATATTGGAGGCGGTTTGTCCCGCCAACGTGGGGTGGAAACTCTCGGGCTCGCCAGATGATGAAATTATGGACTCAATGATGATGAATTTGCGGGCGTTTTATCCGGATGCACCCGACCCTATAGCTTGACACGTGTCTCGATGGGAAGAGGACGTGTTCAGCCAAGGAGCGTATTCGTATTATTGTGAAGATTATGAGGCGGTGTATAAAAACATTGATGGTGTCGTGTTTTTTGCTGGCGAGCACACGGACCCGATATATTATGGATCGATGCATGCGGCATACAATAGTGGTATCCGAGTTTTAAGCGAGATCGCGACATAGTCAAAACGTAGTTTCTGGACGCGAGATCGCGATCTAAAATCAAAATAGTATAACTGATATAGAATTTTCATAATATAAAACATATATTATGAAAATCCTGTATTTGGAAAAGAGCGATTGGGAAATTGATTACATTGTATCCGATATTTTTGAAAATAAGATAGAGGTCGAATTTTTCAACGCAAATAATATTACTCAATTTTTAAGTCGCAGTGATTTGGTCAGCAACTGTGTGTTTTGTGTAAACCATTCTATTGATTTTGATACAGTGATTAAGGTTATTCAGTTTCTCAGACCTGTCGCAATTTTTTGGTTCTCAGACGAAGACGGACACAATTCCAAATGGTTATCTATGTCTAACCATACAAAGTTTTTGTTTAGAAACTACAATCATCCATCCTATGAATACCCTGAGCACTCCGCCCAGTTTCCATTGGGATATGTGAAGGGATTCTTGTCTGGTAATGCGTCTAGTAATTTGGTAATGAACAAAATGGACAAACGTCAAATTTCGTGTTCATTTGTCGGGCAACTCAAGTCTGACCGCGTTGAGATGTGTTCGATTTTCAGCAAAATGCCCAATTGTTTTATAAAACCCGTTTATAACAATTGGAAATTGAATACGCTGCCTTTTCCACCCAAAGAGTTGTTCCAGCTATATTACAATTCTGTTTTTGTTCCCATTGGACGTGGTAATATTTCGCTCGATTGTTTCCGTATATACGAGGCAATCGTATCAGGTGCGATTCCAGTAATTGTCGGAAGTGCAAAAGAGATCGGCGAAACACTCAAATATAATGGATATCCACCAACCATTGTTCAAGCCGAAAGTTGGGACAAAGCATACGGGATATGTTCGGCGCTTTTATTAAATACCCATGAATTACAGGCTATGCAGGACGAAAATATTGTGTGGTTGAAGTATCAGTTGGATTCTATCCGAAACAAAATTGCGATTCAATAATACAATATCTAAATTTTTATATCGTATTATTTTTTATATTTTTATATCGTATTTGTGAGATACATTTGGAATAGATCGAGTGCCTCTTTGGGTTTGTATGTGGGGACCTCGTGTCCCGCCCCGTGAACCGTCATAAACGCCAGTCTGGACGCGGCATTGCGGTCCGTCTTGAACTTGGTGATATATCCTGCGGTCTGCCCATCAACATACCACGTCTTCCAAAGGCTGTCTACGGGGAATCCAAGGTCGTAAATCCATCTCTGGGTTCCCACAGTACCGCACACACCATCATCGTCGCCGGAATACACCAAAATGCGCAAATCAGGATGTGTCTTGGAATTAAGAAGAAGCGGGTAGTATTTCTCCATCGGCAGCATCTTGTCGCTCATCTTGTATTTCGCCAATTGCGAGCATTCCTCCCACACAATATCCGACTTCACGTGAATCGCCTTTTTCACATCGGCGCGGTTCAAATAGGTCGCCGCGTAATTGTCCGCACACGGTTCATATTGGATTTCGGCACCACTGTGTAAAAACTGGTGCATCGTCATCTGCTGTGCACCCAAGCAAACCGGAAAATCGAGCGCATATGGGTTCAAATTACCAATCTTTTTCATAAAATCCAGCAAATAGTATTCACATACCGAGTTGTTGAGGAGTTGTGCTGGATTCAAGCATCCCTCGGCAACATATTTGTCCCACGTAGGTTTGGGGATGAGTTGTTTGCCCCAGTATGTCTCCACTTCCGCGCCGACCCCTGAATAGTAGTCAGTGTATGGATTTCCCACCGCGAACCCTTTGAAATTGAGGCGGTCCTGTGGGTCTGCCGCATCGTTGTATTTCACTATCTCGTTCGCCCACGTCGGCATATAGTGGCCGCCATACGATTCGGATGTGATAAACAGTTCACTGTGGTTGAAGTGTGGGAATTTCTCAATCAGACCGAGCACGGTTGCTAAATTGTCCTTTGCCGCCTGGTCGTCGCCCGATTTCAAATCGTCGGCATTATTCGAGTAGGAGAATCCCACACCCGTCGGTTGTTCCAAGAAGACCATATTGGCGATCTTGTTCCACGCATAGGGATTCTCGAATAAACCGCCATATGCGTCCGGTCGAAATGGTCCCTGTTCCGTCATAAATCCGATTAGACCGGAGCATCGGGGACCGCCGTTTGTCCAGAAAACGAGGGGTACGGTTTCGGGTGCGGTTTCCGCCTCTACAAGCCAATAATGAATTTGCTTCTCGGTTCCGGCAAGATTTATGTATCCGCTGAACTGATTAAACGTAGGGACGAAAGACAAACCTGGTAATTCGACCACTTGGTCGGCCAATGCCTCAGGGGTATATGTGAAACCATTAACTATGTGTGTTAATGCAAATAGCGCGATCGCTTGAAAAATCATTTGGTATATAATAACAGTATAAATGTTATTATATTGTTTTGGTATATACAATGGCCTCAAATCCATACGATCAAATTGACGACTTTCTATTTTTAGGAAACCGCCATGCATTAAACTCGGCTAGTAATTTTTCAATGATAGTCAATTGTAGTCGCGAAGAAGACGTTGCGTTCCCCCCAGACTGCCGGTATTGCGTACGTCTATCGGTCGCCGATAGTCCAGATGAAAGCGGTAAATTATTTGACTTGATTTTGGAAACAAAAATCCTGGAAAAAATCCACAATAACGTGCTTCATAAACAACCCGTTCTAGTTCATTGTTCCGCTGGACAGCAGCGGTCGTGCGCGGTCGTCGCCTGTTATTTGATGAAATACCACGAAATGAACCCTTCGCAAGCGGTTGAATATATACGCAGTAAAAGACCAGTCGCCTTCTTCTGGACGGTGAATTTCTCAAAAACACTCGAGGATTTTTACAGGGTGCGTTAGTAAAATATGATATGTCGCGGCGTTTTTCCAAGGAGGGTTTCTATCAAAATGGGTACTAAAACGCCATCCTTTGTTCTAGGAAACCGTATCCACGGAAGGACCATCGCCGAGGTATTTTTGTTCTCACCGTACATGACTATTCTCGAAAATTTGTCGAAAATATCTGTGTCGCACATACTCATACGATAGTTTTGGTCTATTTTTACAGTGTCGATTTGTGGATAATAATCGAATATAAATTCGGTTTTCTCGCGCTCTGTATCAAAGCCACATTCACCTACAATTTTTATTTTTTTATTGCTAAAGTGAGGAACAAAATTTGCCCAGTAAAACAGGTCGTGTCCGCCGCTATGTGTATTGTTTTTTTCTAAAATCGTACCTCGTATTACCTGGATTGTGATTTCGTCTTTTGTATTTTCCTCGAATTGTTCCATTTACCTGTGTATTTTGTCGATTTATGTTTATGTCGTTTGGAATTATAGTTCATCGATCATCTTACATATTATCATTTTAGAATTCACGATTTTGTATTTATTTACCACGGTCGTGAAAAAAACGTATTCAAAAATCCCGACGAGGACAATGAACTGGAATGTCTTTGCGGTTTCGGTTAATAATTCCGACTTTTTCCAATATTGCACAAGGAAACACTCTTCTTGTACAATTTCATCGCTCTTTTTCATATCGGTAATATTGTTTGAACTTCCGAACGACACGAGCGACGAGTTTGAATTGTAGGGGCGTCTTTTCATGGTTTCCGCATAAATGGTTGTTAGATCGTGTATGAAAATTCCGAATAATACGACGTTGATAATATATATGAAATATAAACAGTTGTTTATGAGCTTACCGTTGTATTCGTCAAATTCATGGTCATACCCATCACATTTATAGTCGATAAACTGGGTTACGTTTTGGAGGGGGAATTCGTGTGTCCATTTATTGATTTTGAAGAGTCCATATATTAGAGATTTTTCATAAGGCATTATGTAGTATATGTAAAAAAACACTTCAAATTCCGCCAAGAAATAGAGGTGAATAAAATGCCGTGTTAGTATATTCATTATATGTAATAGGCAGTATTCTTGTAATAGGTTTTATGATTATAGAAATAATATTTTCTCTGGTATTCGATGTAATATTTTTTCAATTAGTAGAGGAACGCTTATACCAGCTTTTTGTGTGATTCCGATACAAGGAATATATAGTGTCGTGTCATGTGTGGGATTCTTATATTCGATATGATTATAATATTTTTCGTATAAATCGGGGGAGCAAAAACAATTCCTATATTCACTTCGAAATACTACGGTGTCTGTGTTTGAAATATAGTCAAACCGTATTTGGATTTTGTCGGTTTTGATTCCACATTCTCCAACAATGATTATGGTTGTTTTGTCGTTATACGGTACTAAGTTTACCCAATAATTAACGGGATTATCGTCTCCTTGTTCATTTTCCGCCGGGTCTACAAAGTCGTCTATCACATGAATCAATTGCGTTTTCATTATATTAGTATATGATATTTTTTATATAATTAGTAAAATACCAGTTTATAAAAATACCCTTAATTTAAAGACCCCATGAGATTTGTGTTTTGGACATTTTTGGACATTTATAAATGTCCATTTTTGAATTACTCGAGATTATCTTTTTTTGCCGCACTGAAAAATCGGGATATAAATCTGTTATGATTGGTCGCAGCATAATAAGTGCGAAAGTATAAAAACCTTTTTGGGAAAAAATCGGGTTTTTTGGAATTCCGGAATTGGAAGGGTCGATTTTTGGACATTCTTGACTCATAAGGCTTATGAGTTACTCATAAGAATTATGCAGCGGACAAATTAATATGGGTTTTTTATAACATTATTACTGATTTTGGTAAGGACAAAATGAGGGTCTAAATTTCTCAGTGCGACTTTTAAAAATCTCATAAGGCTTATGAGATGCTCATAAGAAAAATGTCCAAAAAACGTCACTTTTTGAGGTTTTTATAAAATTCATATTCTACATTATTGTAGGGTATAATTATAAGATTTTACAATGATTATTGGGTATCTAGGTATACCTCCTTAAAAAAATACCCCTAATTTAAAGACCCCATGAGATTTGTGTTTTGGACATTTTTGGACATTTATAAATGTCCATTTTTGGATTACTCGAGATAATCTTTTTTTGCCGCACTGAAAAATCGGGACACGATTTGGTCGCATGCGGTCGCAGCATAATCAGTGTGTTGTTCAAATATTTTTTTTAAATATTTTTCAACAATTTTTGGAATTCCAAATTGGAAGGGTCTGTTTTTGGACATTTTTATCTCATAAGGCTTATGAGCATCTCATAAGAATTATGCAGCGGACAAAATAAAAGGGTGTATTATATTATTCTTACTTATTTTGGTAAGGTAGTTTTTACGGTCTGAATTTCTCAGTGCGACTTTTTAAAATCTCATAAGGCTTATGAGACGCTCATAAGAAAAATGTCCAAAAAACATCACTTTTTAAGGTTTTTATAAGATTCATATTCTACATTATTGAAGGGTATACTTATAAAGATTTATACTGATTATTTTGTATCTAGGTATACCTCCTTAAAAAAAATACCCCTAATTTAAAGACCCCATGAGATTTGTGTTTTGGACATTTTTGGACATTTATAAATGTCCATTTTTGAATTACTCGAGATAATCTTTTTTTGCCGCACTGAAAAATCGGGACATAAATCTGTTATAATTGGCCGCAGCATAAACAGTAAGGATTCTTAAAATTATTTTCAAATATTTTTCAACAATTTTGGGAATTCATGTTTCGAAGGGTCTGTTTTTGGACATTTTTATCTCATAAGGCTTATGAGCATCTCATAAGAATTATGCAGCGACCAAAATAATATGCAGTTTTATAACATTATTACTAGTTTTGGTAAGGATGTTTTTAAGGTCCAAAATTCTCAGTGCGACTTTTAAAAATCTCATAAGGCTTATGAGATGCTCATAAGAAAAATGTCCAAAAAACAACACTTTTTGAGGTTTTTATAAGATTCATATTCTACATTATTGTAGGGTATATTTATAAAGATTTATACTGATTAATGTGTATCTAGGTATACCTCCTTAAAACTCTCATAATTTATCCCTAATTTAAAGACCCCATGAGATTTGTGTTTTGGACATTTTTGGACATTTATAAATGTCCATTTTTGAATTACTCGAGATTATCTTTTTTTACCGCACTGAAAAATCGGGACATAAATCTGTTATGATTGGTCGCAGCATAATCAGTGCGAATAATGGAATCTCATTATTAAATATTTTTCAACAATTTTGGGAATTCATGTTTGGAAGGGTCTGTTTTTGGACATTTTTATCTCATAAGGCTTATGAGCATCTCATAAGAATTATGCAGCGACCAAAATATCCGGAATTTTAAAACCGTCCTTATTGGTTTTGGTAAGGACAAACATTCGGTCTAAAATTCTCAGTGCGACTTTTTAAAATCTCATAAGGCTTATGAGATGCTCATAAGAAAAATGTCCAAAAAACATCACTTTTTGAGGTTTTTTGAAGTATGGTATTCTACATTATTGTAGGGTATAATTTACACATTTTAAACACCACGCAACGTATAATCGGAAATCACCAATTCACAAATCTAAATTATCGCATCTATTTTTATTGCTATCTGGTCAATATCATAATTCGTATTCCAATAATCCATATTTGCAAAAACGGGTCTATTAATAAACTCCAAATATTTTTCATCCGAATTATCAAGCTCTACAATTTTGTTTATCAAACTTTGAAATCCATCGACAGTTTCGTTTTCTAAAAAAAGCATCGCGTCAGGATTTAAAACCTTTTTAATATGATGAGACGACCAATAAATTGGTATTGTTCCTGATAAATATGGATTCACAATTTTTTCAGTAGAATACGAACCAATTTTTGCATTTTCAAAACAAATAATAAATTTATATTGTCCTAAAAAATTTCGATATTCTTCCGTCCAATATCCACATTGTAATCGATATCCTATATTATTGTTATAGTTTCCGCAAGAATCTACGTGTTTATAACTATTCAAAATATCGAACATATAGTTTCTTACTGGTGATCCGCCATTTGAAACAATAAAACAACAAAATTTGGGAGGAACTTGTGTTATAACACGTTTATTTATTAATTTATCAAACAAATTATTACTATGTATGTAGTATAAAAAAAGAGGGACATCTACAGTTTGACGATGTTCATCATCCGAACAATATAATACCAAATCATAATTGGAAACAGGATTATTATAACGTTCGCCCGAATAATGAATTTTATATTTCCATGTTTTATAATTTACTATTGAACTACCAAATACAGATTCAAAAAGTACATTTGCTTTATTTATATCATCTGTAATTTCAAAATTACGGATTTTTGTTTTTGAAAACAACTTTTCAAAAAAAACAATATGATTTTCATTTGTTTTTTCCACAAACCCTCCCCAAAATCCGTTCAAATAAATAAAATTCATTTATATTATTTTGTATTTGTGTAATAATATTTATATATTTATTTATATATTTATTTATATAAAGAGTTTAATATAATCATATTTATATAATAATTATGAAACTATACATCACGCACTACACGCCACTGGTTGACCGAAAACAAAATATTATCAAACAATTAACCAGCGCCGGCATAACTAATTATGAATTTATTGAAACCTATGATAGAGAACAATTAACTAGACAAGACATTGAAAAGTTTTCCCATATTAATATGTCGGAAGCTTCACTTTTTTTAAAACATTACGAAATATTTAAAAAAAATTCGGAGAATGATGATATAATTATTGTTTTGGAGGATGATGCAATTCTTGTTGAAAATTTCAAAGAACATCTGGCGAATTATATAGAAATTTTGAAAGAAAAGACATGGGATGTTGCATTCACGGGAGAATGTTGTAATATACATGCACAAAATATTGTTCAAGGTCGACATTTTTATGACTGGTCTGGCTCAAGAGGCACATGTATGTACATAATAAATAGTGGTGTTTGTAAAAAACTATACAATATTTTTAACCAGGAACACCAAATTTCATTAGCGATTGATCATTGGTTTCCTTTAATTGGTAAAAAATATGGTCTTAAATATTTTTTATCTGAACCAACTTTGGTATATCAAGGTTCCGAATTAGGCCTATATAAATCGGCTATTCGCTAAGATATACTTTATCAAAAATACGCATTATATTTTCAGGATTGTAATATAAAAACCCATTGCCCTCCATATTATATTTATCTTTTGTAAATTCGTCAAACACCTTATATACAGTTTCATAATCGGTATATAAAACTGCTTTATCGCCAAGAACGTCTAGATGGTTACGTTCGGGCGAATTATTATACGTAATAACCGGTTTCAATGCTACCGCAAACTCTCCGCAAACCAAGCCAAATGTTTCTCCACCTTCTCTTGCATGAATTAAAGCATCACATGTGTTTATAAACATACGTTTGATTCGCATATTGGTAGTTCCAGATATATAGATTATGTGTGGATGAACACAAAACTCATATGTATTCATAAATACAAAATATATATCATCTCTTTTTTGTAAAATATCAGCGATTGCCTTTTTTACAAAATTTATATCAAAAGATTCGAGACCACCATATCTACCAAATACAATAGCTTCACTAGGTATATTAAATTGTTGTCGTAAGTGTTCGTCTGTATCGTAAATACGAACCATATGAGGTACAACCGGGAAATTGGTGCCGTGTGTCCGATTTACATCATTCGATATTGCACTATAAATTTCACCATGTGGCTGTTTAGTATAAAAAACACAGTGTATCAAGTTTTTACATCGGGTAGATAGTAACCCATCCCATCCACCTGCCTTTATAATATAAAGATGCGTGATATTGTGTTTTTCTACAATATCGTCTATATCTTGCTGGGTTTGATAATATTCGACAGTGAACCGTTTGTGAAATTTATCATATGCTTCAGTTGAAACATCAAATTCGTGTTTGATTAACTTATAATCACGTGTGATTATGATACTTTTATTATTCAGAAGTATTTCATTGTAATCGGCGTAATCATACATTGCGATTTCGGTTCCCCGCAATGTTAATTTATTAGAAAGAAAAGCAACCTGTTTTTTAGACATAAATTATATAAATATACACAAACGTGTTACTATATTATTTATTAACAAATTAATAATAATTTATCAATCAAAAACCGTGTTTCCAAAACATCTCATAAGCCTTATGAGTCAAAAACGACTTAAAATATTTAGATATAATATAGTAATCAAAAAAATGTCTAGGTGTCGTAAATTCACATTCGAAATAAAAAACTATACCGAAGATGTAGAAACATATTTGAAAGAATTAAAAACCAAAGGACAATGCGAATATATTGCCTTCTATAATGAAGAGACCGAATTGAAGGGGTTCATCCGCTTCTCAAACCAGCGAACATCCGACTCAATCAAAAAATCATTATTCAAACACAACACCATCACAATCGAACCGGCCGATCCGGCAATCAATCATCGTGAACTGATGCTTTTGAAACCCAGTTTCTATGAATCTGGTAAATGGACCCGACTCAGAAAACACGACACCAAAACAAAAGATGCCGCCCAATTCGACCAAATCAATAAGATGATGGCGCAACATGGCGACCAAATGCAGAAAATAATGGAGATTTGTCTTGCCCTCGCCAAAACAAACGCAACCGTCACCGAAACCGCTGCCCTGGTCCAAAGCAACCAAAGCAATCAAAGCAATACCACCACCAACCAAAACATAAAGCAAAAATTCAACCTCAATATTTTCCTGAATGAACAGTGTAAGAACGCAATGAACCTAATCGATTTCGTAAAAAACATCAAACTACAAATGGAAGATCTCCTCCTCCATAGCAAGGTAGGCTACGCCGATGCTATATCGGCAATTTTCAACAAAGAAATCAATAAATTGGACCTCACAATGCGTCCTCTACACTGCACCGACGCCAAACGTGAAATCATCTATGTAAAAAACGAAAACAAGTGGCAACATGATGAAGCCAACACCATCGCAGAGAAAGCCATTGAGACACTGACAAATCGCAATTATATGCAGATCAAACAGTGGAAAGAAGAGAATCCTGACTACAATTCGAATCCCAAGAAAAACCTAGAATATATAAAACTGGTTAAAAATCTGGTGGGTGGTAGTTCAGACTATGAGCAAAGCATGTACACGCAGAAAATCATCCGAAATATAATCAAGAATTCGCGACTAGACAAAGAAGAGGCACTCGTCTTAATGAATGAATATTTCAAAAAGCAACCACAGAATGTATAAATAAACCGTCGCCCGTAAATATAAGGTGTAAAACAATATAATAAAAAAATTATTATATTATTATAGAAATGTCTGTTGCCCTATTATTTAGAGACCAAGCAAGCACGGCTTACAATCCGCTCAACAAACCTGTGAAAATCGTCAAAGCCATAGACACAACCACCGATTACATCCTTGTCTGCCCCCAAAATACGTGCGTTCACGTGGAAAACCTCTTCTCATACATAGAACAAGAAGAACACGCAAATCGAATATCGCCGACCACGGATGTTGTCTTAGTAAGCAAAGAAGACCCAGAAACGTTTATTCTTACCCAAACCGCATCACGCAATGCCGGCGTCGCATTTGATTCACACGTTGTAAAAACATGGGGCACCGGCATAATCAAAGTAGAATCCCGTCTTTCAAAGACCCACCCTCAATACAAAACAATCGTAGTATGCGACCAATCGAAACGAGACCAAATGATTCAAGAAATAGAAGCCGTAAAAGAAGCAGAACGCGCACAAATTCAAAAACTTAGGTCGTTGTTGTATAATTCACAATCGGTGTAAACAATATATAAACTATTCGTCCAATAAAATAATGAAACACATCAGCTTTATAACCACCATCAAAATTTGCGAGGGATATGAGTTCCTGGTCGACAGAATAAATGTGTATATTTTGAATATACAAAATTATTGCGAAAAATACGATATCAGCTATGAAATACTCATTTGCGAACAAATCAATGAAAAAAACATTTACCTTATTGGGGATAAACTAATCAACCAGAAAAATGTGATCCTTCTAAAATTAGAACAAAGATATTTCAATCCATTCAATTATAATTTAATCGAGTCGTACGGTAAAAATACATGTCTTAAAGCAGCCAATTCAAAATTCACATGCATGACTTCAGCGGATCAAATTTTTTCCGAAGCGTTTTTTGTCTATGTGAAAGGTCTGCAATTAAATTCTTTTTACAGATTCGCAACATTCGAAATACCCGAAATTGATGTGAGTGCTATTTATAAGGATCCCGCAGAAATCGAAGGTATTTTGGAAACCTGTTTTTCACAGACGGAAAAACGATTGTGTAATCCATTATGTTTTTCTGGTGGTAATATAACACCAGTTAAATTAGGTCAAAAAGCAGGCGATATTATGGTTTTGGATACGGAGTCTTTTCGGCGTATCGGCGGATGGCCAGAGAATGAATGTTATCTTCACGTAGATACTGCAGTATGTGCGATTGCATGTAAAAAGGGGTTTAATATTGTAATTCCAAAATCCGAAATATGTTCATATACTATGCGGCAAAAACGCAACGACAATGGAAAGAAGACGCTTCAATACTTTCATGTAATTTATAATAAGGGTAATATTCGTATTGTAGACCCGAGGTTTCCTGGTGCAAAAAGAATAGACCATGAAAAATATCAATGGCTAAAATGTTATACCTATATGTTGTAATGGATGGATTCAAACAGTTATTACAAAAACCATAAGCCGTATTTTTTGAAAGCGGCCTTCTTTTTATCGTTCCCAATCATCCAATTTGCATGAACAAAAAACGTTTTATCCCCAGAATTCTTATATTCATCTTTGATATGTTGATATGCGATAGGCGTATTTACAAAATCTTCACCAAAAAACAAGAGACCATTTGGAAAAAGACATTTATCAAATAATGCAAATTTAATTTGATTTTTAAAAACTCTACTGTGAACTAGGTCTGGAATAGAATTTAAAACACCAGTTAAGGTAAATTGATCATTTGCGTATTTGTCTTTTTCTTTAATTACCATATCAGTAAAACAGGCAGTGTCTTCTGACGCCATATATAATACGCAGCCCGAACACGGCATATTGACGTCGTCTTGAATACAAATGTGAATACCAATGTTTTTGTAGATTTCGTAAATATACCGGACGTCCTGCAACAAGACGGTGTCCACATCCATATACCAGACATCTTTTCCAGAACGAATCAGGTGTCCGGCAACGTGGTATCGCAAAAACGAAAGTTTGTTGAAATCCCCTTTACAAAATTCCATTGCGTTCTTATCCACATTTGCGTTTTCAATAAACGTGACGTTGTATCCATGTTCTTGCATAGCTCGAACCGATTCTTCGTCAGTCACATAAGCCATATAGTTTGTGATACCTAAGGCAGTTAGACTTTTATAGTGATTCAGAGCAAGTTCAATACCACCATGATTGAACACGGTTATAAAAATTAGATTTTCAAACGACATTTATTATATAACTATAATCTCTCTATTTTTATATATATTTGGAAAAATATATATAAACCTTTCCAAATATATAAAATATAATAGTTAAATGTCTGTAACATACACTCTTGCAGCTTGGTTAAAATCGGTTAAACCGGAACAGCATTTGATTGTCCAAGCATCTAAGGAAGATGGAAGCGATGGAATCACAAACACATCAATTGGTATGTCGTGGCAATATGTGAAAGAACGCGGAAACACACCTGCATGTCAAATAGGACAACATGATAAACAGGTTCTATGTGCAATATCGCCAATCACGGATGGCCGCCGCCGCCGATTCAGTCCAATAAATCGACAAAGCATTTTAGAAACGCTGAAAACACAAGGAATTTCAAATACTATATTAGAGCCAAGCGAGTATTTTAAAAGCCTTCCGCAATATAAATTTGTTATTAGCCCGGAAGGCAATGGAATCGACTGTCATAGACACTACGAAGCGCTTATGGCCGGATGCATCCCCATAGTAGAGGACAGCGAACTTATACGTAAAAAATATGGAAATGCCCCGATCCTCTATACCCGTGATTATAGCGAAATAAATGAAACGTATTTGAAAGCAAAATATGAAGAAATGTTGAAAACAGAATGGGATTTTTCAAAACTGTTTATTGGATACTGGGACGAGGCTGAACAGGAATTAATAAAATATAGAGGCAATTATTGGTGTATGAAAGTCGCGGGGGAGCCGTGGTACAAAAATAGTAAAAAGTGTATTTTTTGTTGTGTATTTAATCAGAAACAATATGTTAATCTTTTTGTTTTATTGCTTGAAAGCATATTTATTTATGGTAATTTGGACGAAGACACCCATATTTTAATTTACACATCAACCGAATTTATGAAAATGTTAAAAAACAGTCATTTGTTTGACGGTAATAAAATGTTTTTTGAAACGAATGATACATATGATAATATTGATAAATCATGTAAAGCGCGATTGGATTTATTTAATTTACCATCTTCATCAAATTATTCTAAAATTCTATATTTGGATACCGATATTATAGTAAAAGATCAAATAAATAAAGTGTTTGATGTTTGCGTAGATGATGTGATGTATGTTCTGGAAGAAGGCGCAATAGATTGTGAAACAGATATGTGGGGGAAATCGTTATTTGGTAATGAAATTGAAAATTACGCGGATAAGACTGCTTTTTCAAGTGGAATATTATTATTTAATAATTGCGAAAAAATAAAATTTTTATTCACTAAAATTAATGATAACATTAAGAATGGACCATCACATTTTTTCGCAACTTACGATCAACCATTTTTCGTATATAATTCATTCAAGTATAATTTATATAATAATAAATTATTAAAACAGTTCGTTGTGAATAATGACTATAACATACTTAGCGACAAAGTTATACATCATTTTCCAGGAGCACCTGGATTTTATCAAAAAAAAATTGTCGTGATGCACAATTTTTTGAATGAAATTAAAGATTATACCATTACAAATAATATCAATAATGCTAAGACAATTATAAATACTTATTTATTACCAATTATTAAAAGTTGTGGCGAGCCATTGGAAGGAAATATTTTCATGATTCATCATACCACAACCTATACAGACCGGTTTATAAACAAGGCCAAAAATATAAGTAATATAGTATTAAATAATAATATTACTAAGGTTTTAGAAATAGGATTTAATTCTGGATTTTCTGCTCTATTGATGCTTTTGACTAACCCAAAATTACATTTAACATGTTATGATCTAGGAGAACACTCTTACACAATGCCGTGTTATAATAAATTAAAAGAGTTTTTTGGAGACCGATTAAATATTGTAATTGGCGACAGTACAGAAACATTGAGGCATAATAATAATATTTATGATTTAATCCATATCGACGGAGGACATTCAGATGAAGTAGCAACCAGTGATATTATAAATTCACACAGAATATCGAGAAGTGGAACAATATTAATAATGGATGATTATGATTTTCCAAATTTACATATACTGTGGGATAAATTTGTTGAAAAATATAAATTAGAATCACTGCATATAAAATTATATAATTCACCGCATCATTCTGTAAAATTTGTAGTTTAGATAATATTTTATTTTTATACAAAGATGTAAAAATAAATAGACCTTAATAATAGTATTGTTTTATTGGTTGGCCCCGTAGGGGCCTTGTTCCCACCTTGTTGGTCGACCCCATTCTGGGTCTTTGGTCGACATTCTATGTCTTATCTGTCGCCAACTGAAGTTGGCTTTATCTGTCGGCATTAGCGCAGCGGAACCTTCGGGGTCTTATCTGTCGGCATTAGCGCAGCGGAACCTTCCTTCGGGGCCTTATCTGTCGGCCTGAGCGCAGCGGAACCTCCTACGGTTGCCCCTACGGGGCTTTTCGGGGCCTTTTACATTGCGTTCACAATCTCATCCGGAAACTCCATTTGTATCAGTATCAATTTCGCCCCTTTAATCTTGGAATATCCGTCCTTCAGCTTATATGTGAATTTAATATCATTTCCCGTCACAAACGCCTCCATCTTTCGATTGGCTATACGCATATGTTTCGACTTATGAATGCGCTTACACAATTTCTCAAAGT